>Ga0123355_10006439_pt1 | contig 17394 bp, 17 predicted proteins | sample TergutEmb28metaG_3_FD_89872 | JGI IMG/M metagenome (GOLD analysis project Ga0123355, IMG submission 89872) | Embiratermes neotenicus P1 segment gut microbial communities from Petit-Saut dam, French Guiana - Emb289 P1 | ecosystem: Host-associated > Arthropoda: Insects > Digestive system > Gut ...
GAAACATTTCGTTTTAACTGCCTGTGCTTAACCGTTTTAGAGAGTCTTTTGTCGTATTCCGCAATAAAAATCTTTTTCCCTTCTTCATTCAACATACAAACTTTTTCTTCGATAAATTCAAAGTGATCCTTGTTAATCATGCGATTGTTAATTAACGAAAAAATCAAACTATCTACAATTAACGGTTTAAAAATTTCTGCAATATCTAATGCCAATGAGAATCTTCTCACTGAAGGTTCATGCAAAAAACTAATAGTTGGATTAACCTGTGTCTTGTATATCTCCGATAAAACGGTTGTATACATTAAGCTGTTGCCAAAAGAGATTAATGCGTTAATTCGGTCGGTCGGTGGTCGCTTCTCTCGTCGTTGAATGTAGAAAGCTTCATATTTGACAATAACGTTGAATGCACTGTAATAAATTTGTCTAATATAACCTTCCATTCCCATGAGTGTTTGAATATCATTAGCACTCGCAATCTTTTTTCGCTCAGCTTCAATTTGGCAGATCCACATCTCCGCCATATGCTTATGACGACGTAAATTCCTTAGCATATGATGGACAGCACTGTAGACAAACTGTTGAGCAATATACATCCTCATATCAAGATTCAACACATGCTCAGCTTGTTTCACATCGACATAACCCGAAACCTTTTTATCCCGTGGAATATAGCTACCACTGTAGTAGCCGTAATAATTGTAAATATGTAAATTGACATCTTTTTGACCCAGCAAATTAAAGAACGACGTATTAAAATCAAGTTCACTAAACACGTGAATATTTTCAAGTTGCTCAATGGGTAACGCCTTTTTCTTCCCATCTTCATTTACAAAAGTAATCGTTGAATCTTTACGCTGCAATCTGCCATTATTAAATAAAAACACATCTTTCATTCCGCTTCACCTACCCAACAAAAATGATAATACGCACACTTCCCACAATAAGGCAACTTCACAGCTTTCGGAGGCTTATTAGCAGCTACCACTTGTCTAATTCCCTGTAGCACCTCTTCCAATCCCACTTCATCAACGGCTGTCAATTCGATTTCCTCAATCTTTTTCTCTTTAGGATAATGTAACCGACCAGTCCGCTCAATGCCATACTGCTTTAACACGTACAAGTAATACAGGAGTTGCGCTTTATCAGCTTCCTGCATCTTACTGCTAGATTTCACCTCACCGACATATTTTTCGTCGTACAGATCAATTTTGATTAGATTTTCGATCATCACCTCTTTGCTTTTTTTGTGATTGTAGGATTGTTCGTGTAGAATTTTTCCTTCTAATACACGATCACTTTCGTGTTCGAAGGAGATTTGATGCGTATGTAACCAGAGCTTTCTTTGGCATACTTTGTAGTATTGGACTTGTAGCCCTGTTGTTTTTATTTCGTTGAAGTCTAGCATATTTTATATCACCTGCTTTTTTGATTTTAAGTTGTACAATAATTGGTTATGTATTACTTTCTCCTAATTTTTATGGTATAATAAATGATACAATGATTGAGGAGGAGGTTTTATGGGATATTACGTAAATCCAGGATCTGATAAATTCCAAATAAGTTTAAATTCAGAAATTTATGTAGATAAAAGCGATATCATTACCCAAACCAATCGACTTTTCCGCACCGAGCGTCGCTTCATTTGCGTTAGTCGTCCAAGAAGATTTGGAAAAACCATGGCTGCAAATATGTTGACTGCTTACTATGGAACTGGAGAAGATACCCACGAACTATTTAAAAGTTTGAAAATTGCACAACATCCAACTTATAAGCAACACTTGAATCAGTACCATGTTTTAATGCTCAATATCCAAGAATTTTTAAGTAGAGGTAAAACGGTTGAAGACATGCTAGATTTGCTTGCAATTAAAGTAACAGAGGAGCTTAAGGCGATTTATTCAGAAATCAATTATGATCAAACAATTGATATCATCCAAGTGATGAAAGACACCTATCAACTGAGCAAAAAGCCATTTGTGATTTTAATTGATGAATGGGATTGTTTATTCCGCGAGTTTAAAGATGACCTAGATTCTCAGAAGGTTTATTTAGAGTTCTTACGCCTCTGGTTAAAAGATCAAGCCTATATCGGACTTGCTTACATGACTGGTATTTTACCTATTAAAAAATATGGTACTCAATCAGCGCTTAATATGTTTAAAGAATATTCAATGACCAATCCAGGTAGATTTTTAGATTATTTCGGTTTTTCAAACGAAGAAGTAGAAAGCTTGTGTCATGAACATGTCCTTGATTTTTCAGAAATGAGAAACTGGTACAATGGTTATTTCATTGAGCTTGGAAAGCCGATATATAATCCAAAATCTGTCGTTTCTTCTTTAGAAGATGGTGTGTTTGATAGTTACTGGAATAAAACTGAAACTTACGAAAGTTTAAGGGATTATATTAGACTTGATTTTGATGGTCTTCGAGATAAAGTCACCTTAATGTTAGCTGGTGATTCTGTTGAGGTTAATATTGATCTGTTTACTAATGATATGAGAACTTTTGATTCTGCTGATGATGTATTAGCCTTGTTGGTTCATTTAGGTTACTTAGCTTATCATCGTGAAAGTAATACAATACGAATCCCCAATGAAGAGGTTAAAAAAGAATTTGTCAATTCTATGCAATCTTTGAAGTGGAACAATGTTATCACAGCAATCAAAGCGTCAAATAAATTGCTTGATGCGATTTGGAATCAGGATGGCGAAACAGTCGCAAAGGGGATTGAGAAAGTTCATGAAGAAAATACCTCTATCTTACAATACAATGATGAAAATTCATTGAGTTGCGTCCTCAGCCTAGCTTTATATGGTGCCAAAGATTACTATTCTATCCTTCGCGAGCTTCCTAGCGGTAAAGGCTATGCTGATCTCGTTTTCTTGCCACGGAAGAAACATCTCGATAAGCCAGCTATAGTCGTTGAACTGAAGTGGGATGCATCTGCCATTAGTGCGATTGATCAGATTAAGATGAAGAATTATCTTACTACTCTTGATGAGTATGAAGGGAATTTGCTTCTCGTTGGGGTTAATTATAATAAGCAGGATAAATCGCATAGCTGTAGGATTGAAGAAGTTGTGAAATAGCCATTTGAAACCTTTCCGAGTGGGGATAGGTTTTTTTGTGAAATTTAAACTTTCATTGTGTCGCCCAGTACGCCTCATCGGGAAGGTTGGTTCGATTTCTTTGTGCTTTCTCCTTTGGAATAATATACAACCAACCTTTTTGCTTGGTGCTATGCTATTTTAACATGTATAGGTTGATACAGGGTCTGCGCCTTTTTCACTTCTGCATCTTACAATTAGACTTCATTTCAACGATATAGTTGTTATCGTCGAGTACTCAATCACTTTCGTGCTCGAAGGATATTTGGTGCGTGTGTAGCCAGAGCTTTCTTTGGCATACAATGTAGTATTAGGCTGTATACCCCGATCTAATAACACATCAAGAAATTGGCTTTCTTTGGCATACAACGTAGTACTGGACTTGGATGCCTGTTATGCGTATTTCGGTTATGTCTAGCATTTTTTCACCTTCTTTACTATTTGCTAGATTTTTCTATTTTTGATGTTTCCTGCTTGATACTCTTTAAAAAATCTTTTTCAACCGCTGATAACAAATCTTGTTCCTCCCAAACTTCATCAACTTTTAATTTAGCCATCTGATGCGAAACCTTACCAGCATTTTCCAAAATTTCTTTCCTGCTGTATTCTAAATATCTGTCGGTCTCTAAAATCCAATCTTGCATCGTCATTGGAATATTTTCGTTCGCTCGTAATTCAGCAATATCTAAAAATGCCGAAACCATTAAATTCAGCTGTGTTAATTCTTTTTCATCTAAATATTTTTTCGAAATGATCATTTCAGCTTTTGTTGGGAAATCGCCTTTGAAATTTGTAAGACCAAGGTAATCCTTCTTTCCATCAAGTCGCAAATAGATAATTTCGGCAGCAGTTTTACCTGTCACAGCAAACAGCATTTTATTTTGAACGCTTTTGAAAAATTTTACTGCTAACTCATCACTACCTTTGTAATCAACACTTGTAGCAAATATATCTAAAACTTGACGGTAAAAGACTTTTTCGCTCGTACGAATGTCTCTGATTTTTTGTAGAACCTTTTTAAAATAATTGGGTTCTTCTCTGAGCTTATCCTGATTCAAACTAGCACCTTCAAGAAGATATTCTTTTAGCACTTTATTCACCCATCGTCTAAATTCAACGCCGCGTGATGATCTGACACGGTATCCAATAGCCAAAATCATATCTAACGAGTAGTATGTGATGTTATAGTTTTTTCCATCTGAAGCAGTTGTTAAGTATTCCTTAACAACTGAATTTTTTTCAAGTTCACCATCTGCGAAAATGTTTTTGATGTGCAAGCTAATGTTATTTTTGGTTGTCTGAAAAAGCTCAGCAATTTCCATTTGATTAAGCCAAACTGTTTCATCTGATAGCTTTAAATCAATTTTGGTTTCTCCGTCTTCGGTGTTGTAAATAATGATTTGATTTTCTTTCATGATTGTGTGCCCTCTATTGGTAAAATTTTTACTAAACCAAAAGGCAAGCCTAATTCTTCATCTCGATAAAATGTCCCTTGGTAGCTGTTGATTTCCTTATCATTCGCATTTGATTTAGGTAAGACCTTAGATAAAACCTCTCCTTTATAACCACCAAGGAAAATAATGTTTTTATTTTCATACTGTAGTAATTTATCCCTAAATGTTTCCAGCTCTTTTTTTGAAAATGTCCATTTTTGACATTCGGTAGAACCAATCTCTTCTTTTCCTATTCTACTATCTATTTTTCCAATCAACTGACAGATTACTTTTTTTGCAGCTTTTAACTTCTCCTGTGTTAACTTCGGCACTTTTCTTTGCAAGCTTTCTAGTGTATCTTCGTCTTTTGCATAAATAGTTGCTTTAAATGTACGATCACCTTTTAACATTTGCACTTCAACATTAGGAAAAAATTCGCTGAATGTAGGCTTTTTATTACTATCAAGATCATCAAGGTTTCTGATGTATTGCAATTTACAAGGTGTTGTTAAAACCAAATCTTCGTAGTCAACACCTATATCATCTACATACATCTTATTAAATTCCTTTTTCTCTTGTTCTGTGAAGCCAGATAGTAAAGCCCCTTTAAGTGCGGATCCCGGAATATAGTATTGTGCATTCAAATCGAACTCTTCATATTCTCCATACTGATAAAATGGATAAATGATATTCGCCTCGCTTACTTCATCACCATAATCAATCTCCTTATAAAAGCAGTAGCTTTCACGCGGAGATATACTAACAGGTGACAATGTTTTAAACGTGATTTCAAATTTTTCTAATTCATTTGTTTTAATCATAGCTTCGGCTCCTCCTTTAATGGATAAAGAAATGATTGACCGTATACAATCCGTTTTCCGCCATAAGGGGATCTGATTGACTTTCCAATGAATCGTAATCCATTTTTAACTTCATCCAAGCTTTTTACAATCGAATTCAATTTAACAATACTCCCCGCTTCAATGAAGCTGAGAAAATTATTGTCTCTTTCAAATTGTCCTTGACCTGGCCTCATCTCATATGGACGTCTCTCTGAAGTGAATAACTTCAGCTTAGAATGTTCATAGTCAATAATCTTTTCATCATTTGGTAAAAACATTCCTAGATTTAAAAAGCAAGTTGAATCATCCCATGGTAAGTCAGTCTTTAAAACAATACCTATAATCTCATACATATTATAGCCATGCGATGCCTTTTGTCCATGTAAAAACACTTCTTTATCATTTCTAAGCTTACGCAATAATTCTAGAAGTTTCCTAGTCAGTTCATTCTCCACATCAAATGCTAAGTAGAAGCTAAAATAATCCACATTTTTTTCATTTTCTTCTACTTCTATTATCGGCGTTATGATAGGAATCGAAAACAAGTCATTCTTTGCTCCAGGAACATTAAAAAATTCATTGGAAATTCGATATTTTGCATCTTGATTTTCTTGGATTTTAACAAAATCAGTTATATGACTAATTTTTTTATTCATTAATTGAATTGGAACAAATTTCTTCTTTTTCAATTTTTCATAGTCTTCTTTTTTGCCATTCTCAATATCTCCATGCGGTACTGGAAAATATTTTTTGGGATGATCCTTAGGCAAGAGATTAGAAACCATAAATATGCACTTATTGTCTAATACACCTTGAATGAATTGATCTATCTTTTCTTCTTCTAAATTATTTGCAAGAAGATAAATCATTGCCCCAAAAATCTTCTGTGAATCTGGCAATTGAGTTATTTTTCCTTGTGATTTCAATGTGATTTGATAAGTATGCATTAAGACCCACCTACCTTTTTACCATCTATCTCGACCACATTTACTTCGATATAACCATAGCCCCGTGATTTAGAATTTCCTAATCGATAAAAGCCATCTTTAAAAGCCGTCTTTAATTGATCCTTCACATATTTTTGAACATCACTTTGTTTATCCTTTAACTTTTCAAAATTACGAAAACGAATCGTACCTACAAATACTAAATCCCGACGTGCAACTTTATATGTTCTTGGATTTGCTTCTAGTGTTACATTATCAATTGAATTTTTTGCATCAATTGAGAAATGATTTCCTGCTACTATGCTTTCTTCAGTTAAGTATAAGTCTGAAAACATCAGCTTTGGTGATTGATTATAACCATTAATTCCAAACATATATTCAGAGTCAGATTCTATCCCTTCTTTAATGCGCTTTTTGAATTCCTCTAAATTAATATTTATATTAGGATTTTTAGTAGCTTCTTCAGCTTCTTCAACGAGTTTACCTACATACTCTGTAAAAATTTGATTGATTTTCTCATTACTTCCTTCACGAATAACTTTCCTAAATACACCTTTAAATGATGAGCCCGGGATATATGGGTGTCCATTATGGTCTTTTACTGTATGTTGATCAATTCCACCAATAACAAATCCCGATTCATTCCCCCCTATCATCAAATTAGACAATGTCTTAACTATAAACTTTATTTCCTTCATTAGAATTACCTCCGCTTTGCTTTTTCTCTGACCAATATTCAAGTACATCAATATATTTGTAAAGGATCATTAACGAGTCAATTACATCTTCATTCCAATTTTTGTGTTCATTAGCTAATTTGATAAATGCATTTTTTTGCTGTTCTTTAAACTCTCTATCGTACTCTCTGTCACTTTTATTTAACTTCGAAGTTCCATTTTTTTGATCTTCATTGTCTTCTTTCATTTGTTCTATATTTTCTACTACCTTAAAAATAGCTTCTGTGCTTTTATCAATTAAACCTTTTTGATGAAGCTTTTTTAGTTTATGAAACATTGACGTTTTGATCGGAATCCTTTGGTAATAATCCGTTTTAATTTTTCTTCCTCTGTTATCTGTTTCTACTATTCCTTTTTCATCTAGCTTATCACTTTGAGCAAATTTGATAAACATCTGACCTATTTCTGAGTCCTGAACCAGATTGTAAAGGTGACGAGTTGGTTTCAAAATCAAGCTACTCTTCAAATTCCTTTCATTCTCCGCTTCATCTTTAACAACCACCTTATATCGTTCGCTAGAAAAGAGTAAAAATAATCGCAGCTTTCTTTCGAACTTTGCTAAATAAGCTGATGAATCAAACATAAGAATTCTTTCTTCGAAGGTTTTATAAGGGTTATGCTCACGGATAAGTTGATTTAACAACACATTTTTCACCTGATTATCATGTGATTTCTCTTTTAAATCTGGAACAAGTTGATCCAAAATGGCATTCACATATGTCAGGTTATTGTTTTCAGGACTACTCATTGTCGACTTTTCTAATAAATTATAGAGGTATGAAAAGCCAATAGTCCCCTCAATCTTAGAGTCATTTCCTTTTTGTATTAGAACTACTTCCCGTCTAAATTTGTTCCAACCATCGTCAAAATCTTTTTTCTCCTCTTTGAGATCTTTTTTGAGCTGATCGATACCCTCTTTAAATTTTTTTTCTTTTTCTTCATCTGAATCATCATCAGATATTTGAATTTCAATATTTTTGAAAATATGAAAAATCTGATTATACATCGAAATATTCATTTTTACATTCCCTGTATCTGATTTATATTCTTTTGCATTAGCCAATTGAGCTTCCACTTCGTCATACATATATCGTAATGGCAATGAATGTGCTACGATATCTATCCCAACACTCAAAGTAAGCTGATGTTTCAAGATTTCCTCAAGCTCTTCATTAATCAAGCGTAGCCATCTACTCAATAAGTCAATTGCAGTAAATATGTGTGCTACATTAGCAACGAAGAAAATATCATCTCCTGCTATATAAAAAGGTAATAATTTGAAATATTCATTAGTCTTTCCTTCATCCATTCGATTCTTCTGATTGCTCATTAGTTCATGCAATTTATCTATGCGAATAAAAGCATTCAAACTCTCACTTACATCGCGATACGTTTTGTAGCTTTCCAAAGATTGAAGCAAATCACCCATTCCATCTAAATCAGCTTTAATCACAGCTATTCGAAAAAAGTCACTGTCTTCACCATCATTCTTTCCCCCAGTTAATTCATTTTTCAAATCATCAATGTTTTTAGCAAAAATTCCATCTTTCAATTTGGAATCCACTTCAGGCGGAGCTATTATCTCAATTTCATCCTCACATGGAAATTTGAATAAAGTTTCAGAATTGTCCTCTATCACTTTTGTCATTGTTTCAGAAAGCCTAAACTTTTTAGTAACAATTTTAATTGCACGAATTTCATCCTCTAACTTACTATCCAATTTATGCTCTCGCTCAAATGTTTTTATTTCATCAGATTGCAAATCAAAATAAGTATAGTTTAACTTCATCTGACCCTTCGATTGCAGATTTTCCTTGGAATTAGATTGCTTAATTTCACGTAAGTAGTAATAACGAAACAATTCTTGCAAACATACCTTAATTTTATCTGCCGAGAGTCTTGTATAAAAAATGATTTTTCCCGATGTGAAAATTATTTCATTTTCTTTGTTTATAGAACATCCAGCTTTCTCAAATACTTCTTTTATTTTCCTAGGAAATCTGTCTGACAACTCATTAGATGCTTGAATAACCCGCTGCAATGTATCCCCTTCTGACTGATGTTCGACAGTATTTGATTTAAACGTCTGGTACAGAAAATTCTGCACCTTATCTAATGTAATTACTACAACATATTGATTCATTGCTTTTCAGCCTCCTTTTCTACATCATTGAACATCTTAACATACGCCTCATGTGGAAAAAGAACCGTATTATTGATAAATGAGATATAGCGATTCACTAAAAATAGAAAGGTCAATAGCGTGTTGTCCTTTACTTCAATATACTCTTTTATTGTTTGATTCCTTTTCTCTATAAATGAATCCCCTACTTTATCTTTATCATCCAGACTTACATTTTTTATAATATCATCGAATACCTGATCATAAGTTTGCTTCTCATCATACCAAATACTTAATTGATCTTCTTTTTGCGCACCACTTCCTAGAATAATATCAAAGTGAAGTTTGTCCTCTTCCTCTTTCCAAGCTCCTATTTCTTTAACTTTTTCGAAAGAATATTTACTACATAAAATCCTTAAAGGGCGTACTTCTCTTTCTTTGTTAGCCACAATACCCTGCACTCCACCACTAAAGCCAGTATAATCCATCTTTAAACGATCCATAGATTTTAACCATTCTTGTAGATTCGCTTCATCACTCTTTCTCTTAACTTTTCCTTCCTTGTCCTTCCATTCATCACTCCAATCACTTTTACATTGCACAACTGCCACAACTGCTTCATATGGAACGAAAACAAGGTTCTCCTTCTTTAGTACATAGGGTGTATATTGCTCATCATAGATAACTAAATCAATTTCACGTGTAATATTCCATTTTGAATCAATCACAAATGCTCCTTGTGCAATACAATGCTTTTTGGGAATAATTTGTTCGAACAATTTCAGCCAAACTTTTTCTCGAAATGTTCCAATAGACGGATTATGTAAACGACCTATTGAGAAATTAAGCTCAGCTGCAATTCCTTCTCCCATTTTATTGTAGTTTTCTTTAATCTGCCGAATCGCATTAACTGCTTCGTTTTTTGTTGCCATCTCTCTCACATCTCCTCTTGCTCATAAGCTAAATATTGATCTTTAAGTTGCTGCATTTTTTTGAGTTTAGTGCCAGCATTTAAATTTGAATAAACTGCAATCTCTTTATCACCTAACGTTATCCATTTACTCCTCCGTGTTCCATCTGCATAAACACTATGTTCAGTTCCAAAGATATTTCCAAAAGTCGGGCTTCCATGTTGAATTGAATTTAAAATAAGCTCAGGTTGCAATTCATACAAATCACGAATGAAATTAAAGTAAGTATCAATTTGTTTTCCTTGCATCAAATCATAAATTTTTCCATTTAACTCAATGCTCAGATCTTGGCTTAAAAGCAATTCTTGTTCTACAGCATCATCAGATAACTCCAAGGTCATCAAATCAATATTAAGCAAGCTTAAAATATCATAAAAATGATTCAGTAGATTATCAGACTTAATTTGATTTTGCAGAAAAATACTACTTTCTTGCCCTAAATTATTATTTTTTAACTCACGATCAGAAAGCTTAAAATATTCGATAAGCTTCCGCTCCATGTAATTCAACATATCCTTACCAACGATGCCATCTTAATTGGTAAAGAATATAACGCGTGTAATCCAATCCTTACCAATATCCTTTTCATGTTGGCTTAGTCTCTTCCCAACATCGTCTGCTTGCCCAACATAAATTTCTCGCTCACCAATAAGTAAATAAATCCCACTTGAATTTTGCTTTTCTGTTAAAATCAAATCCTTTAAATCTGCTAAATCAAACATTAAGAACACAAGCTCTCCCGTCGTTATGACATCCATACTAGAATTGCTTGTTTCACTTTTAGTAATATCAATAATCCTCATCCTAACACTCCCTCTTAATCATGTATACATCCCCTAACATTTTCTAAAACCCAACTCGCTTCAACACATCAAACATAGTTCCGCACCTTGGATAAATCCATTTTAAAGCCCCAGCAATTCCAGTTACGACTTTCAACCCGTCAGCAAAGGTTGTATTTCTTCTCCACTAAGATGAGCAATTCATTTTTAAGATAGCCTCATATCGGAGTAATAAGCAGTTTTTCTAACTGAAATTCCCATTCTTTAGCGTTGTAGCAAGCTTTTGTGACCTCCTGTAGGATGTGTGTGATTAAAATAAATTTTTCTCGAATTTCCACCTATCCTTAAATTATCTGTGCAAAAAAAGATAGGGTCACCAAATAATGTGATTGATCCCCATCTTGATTTTTTCTCATTTTTAATGATTACCTTCTTTACATCTCCCATGACTCAATAAGACATTCATGATCTTTCGTTTCTTTATCGTAATTCACTCCTACTAACAAAAGATTACCTTGATATGATTCAAGGGCTAAAGGATAGTTTTTTTCTTTGATTTGATTAATCGCACCACGTACCGTCTCATTCCACTTTAACTCTACCAACTAGATAAATACTCTTCATTTGATAAAGCTGCATAGATTTCTTTACTTGCAGCTCCAAATCTCTACCCACAACTACACAACCCTTTTCCATACTATCTCTAGCTTTAAACACTTTTCTTTATTTCATCAACCCAATCCATAAAAACATCATAAGCTGTAATTCCAGTTTCTCCTGAACATACTTCCTCATATCTATAATCAGCATTGTATTCCCCTGTATCAACATCATAATACATTTTTATTTCTGTTGGCGGGGTGTGATCATACTCCTTACATAATTCCTTTATTTTTATCAAATCTGATGTGCCTAGTTTTAAAAATTGTAATCTTGATTTTTGATCAATAGCTAATTGATTAAGTGTTTTAATTTCATTATTCACCTCGAAAAAAACATTAAATGTATGGCTCCTCTCTTCAATTGAAGCATAAGCATAAATTTTATTCGCTGACTTTTGCGTCACCTCTAAGCACAAAGAAATTAGTTCCGATTGTAATTCCATAAATTTATCTTCGAACCCTGTTTTCATGTTAGTCATTGATTGATTCAACTCATTAAACCAATCTATTTCAACAGCTCTTGCTGTTTTAGTGGGATGGTTAGAATAAACTGGTTCATATTGGTATTGAGTTTTCAAACTGTTTTTCTTTATATCATATACCAATTTTATCTCTGTAGGTACTGGTCTATCAAATTCTTTACATACTTCTTCAATTTTTTTTAAATCTTCCATCAATATATCCATAACTTTTTTTTGCATGTCTCCAGAAGCATCGCAACCTAGTAACTCTTCGTTCACTTTCCCTCTCTTCTTTAGCTTTCCATTAATTTTATAAAAATAAGCTACTGAATAAATGTTGTTTTCGTTTGAACAATAAATGTATATATTATCGCCTTGGTTTTTTACATATTCTAAACATATCGAAACCATGTCTGTCTGCAATTCACTAAAATAATCTTCAAATACTTTTTCTTTACTCATATTATCATCACCTTATATTACTGTTGATCCGCACGCAGAATGCGTGTGTAAAGTTTAGATCTAGCCAAACTCGTTGCAGAGTCATCCCCAACAAAATAACTAAAAAATCGTCAAATTATTTGAAATTGGATTTAAGTAGTAGCCCATTTTATTCTCCTCCTGAGAGATTTTAGTAACACTATTATACCCCATCTTGCCTCAAAAAGCTATGAACAAGATAGTGTTTAAATGTTATTTAAAGCTGAAAGATAACAGCTTATGAGGCTTTTCCCTAACTTAATAAAACATATCCCCTACTGACTCTTCCAACTCAGCTGCCTCTACAATATCTCGCTCAAATCCACGCTCTTTACTAGACCTCTCCCAGAACTAATTGTTTAATTCAAAATTGATAATACCACAAACCAAAGACATACGAAGCAGATGCCTCTTACGCCTATTCCGATATCTGCTAGACATACACCTAAAAACCTTAATTTTAGCATATAGCTTGTAAGAACTAAGTCGATTGTTGTCGAATTGTCATTTTTTAGTTCTGGAAGAGGTCTAATAAAATAAATATTATTGCCATAAAAAGCGTCTCATGCTATAATAGACTTAAAAAGCAAAAGGATTGGAGGAGCTTTCTATGAGCCGAAAACATAGAGAAAAAATTTATTATCAAGACCAATCAAGCTGGACCATTAATGAGTATGATTTTTTATATTTCAACTTAAACAAAGCCATTTTAACTGAGCAAGATTGGCTAGGCAGTATTGATAAATCCCGCCTTGCCGAAACAACAAAAGCTATTATCAAAGCTTTGATTCATTATTATAAAAAATTCGATATTTATAAAAAATTTCCAAACCTTGAAGGCATTGAAGAGCAGAAGCCACTTGCCCACCCAATGGTCATCTCAAAAGTAAGTATTAAATCTCCGATTTTCGAACAGATGGGGTTGATTAACTAATGAATATGCATTATTATGAGGATTTCAAAGATATGTTACAATGCTTAAATGAGAAGTTAGTTGTAGAAGATGCTCATATCAAAATTAAAGCCATTGGTGGATTTGCCATGATGTGCAATGCGATGATATTAAACTTCGATTCAAGAAATGCTTCGGTTGATATTGATTCCTATCATGCTTATACGGAAAGAATTAAGTTGCTAATCAGAGAAGTTGCAACAGAATTCGAAGTTAATCACGACTGGCTGAATACTGACTGGAGGGATGAGTACACTAGTAAGTATCATTCTGAAGACGGTATTATTATTGGATTATCTGATTGGAAATGGCTCCCTTTAGAAGATATTGCTTTATCAAATATTACTGTTTTTTATGCTAATATTGAAGGTTTGTTTGCTATGAAATTAAGAGCTGTTAATGAAAGATTAACACAACATGAAGAACCACGATTAAATGATGTGACTGATTTAACAGCTATCTTAACTTTTTTCAAAATTGAAAAGCTTGATGATGTAGCAACCGCAACTCTTAGGCAGCTCCTGAATCATTTTTTAGATGCTAAAAATTACCTTGTTAAGATTTTAGACAAGTAATATTCAAGAATAGAAAGATGATATTCCATATCGGATCGACATGAATAGTCGATTTTTTTCTTATCCTTTGAAATATTGACACCTTTATTTATCTTTCAACGCATTCTCAATATCTCTTTCAATTAATAAAATTAGATGTCTTCCCCATCAAATGCCTCACTCACACCAATACTCACTAAATACTGAGTTGGCTTCATTTCCACACATCCTCGATTTTCAGCTATAAAAGGCGTGCTTTTGTAGTCATGATAAGCTTCACTGTATTTCTCCATTACTTCTTTATGAGTTGCTTCATAATTTGGAAACAGATACCATTTACCAATCATATCTATCGCATCATCATAAAAAATTTCTTTGGCCAAACTAGTAAAACATATCAAACACATCATCCTGTTCAGTTTCCTCTACGACATCCCGCTCAAATCCACGCTCAGCACTATACTTACACTTCGCAACGATACCCTCTTCTCTCATCGCCTTTTGCCTATCCCTCTTACTCAAGTCATACATCCCGACAGAAACAGTAAAACCACTAAGCTCCTCCCGTGCTTTCACTTTCTCCAAATAGCCAGCATCACTATCTTCAACTTCCTTCAAAGCTTCAATCTCCTCCTCATATTCCTCATACACACTCGCTGGAATCACACTATAAGATAAAATATTTCGAAACATCTTCTGAACTTTCCCTAATTCCATCTCCCCCACATAAAGACCCTCAATATACTTCTTATACTTCCGATATTCACGATCAAACGTCGACCCCTTAACATCCTCACTCGTCAAAATCGATTCAATCAACTCAACCTTCTTATCCTCCGCCAATAATCCATCATAACCAAGCAATGCCTTTTTCGACAACTCATAAATCTTACGATCAATAAACCCTCTCGTTCCCGCTTCATTCGTCAAAAGCTTATCCTCAATCTCTGTAAACACGTAGCTATTCGGCTCATCCAACATCCATTCTTTTCTTCCCCTTCGATTCACACGCCCCAAACGCTGGAACAAGCCATTCAAATCATTTAACTCAGTAAATAAATAATCAAAATCAATATCCAATGAAGCCTCTACAATTGAAGTCGTCACATAAATAACAGACCCACCCATTGATGTTTCACCAAACATCAGAATCTTCTTTTCTTTTTCACCACGATCTCTCTTGATAAATTTCGAATGAAACAATTCAACAATAATTCGTTTGTCATATTCAAATTCTTCTGCTAAATAATCATACACTTCCTGCGACTTTTTAACCGTATTACAAATCACCAAATGCTTACCACCCTTTTCTTCAAAGTGATCTGCAATAAATTCTGGATCAATTCCCGCTTCAATTACCTTCAAATGATGTCGTACCGCACCTTTTGTAAACTTACCAAAATCAACATCACTAATATTTTCCATCAGATAATCTTGAATGAATGGCGGCAAAGTAGCTGTCAATATCGCAAATTTCCCTCCCATCTTTACAATCGCTTCAAGTCCAGAAATCAAATAAGCCAATAAATCAGGCGAGTAAGCCTGAATCTCATCAATGACAATCTTCGAATAGCCCAGCGTTGCAAGTTTCAACTCAAATCCGTTATACTTGTAAACAAAGTTAAACAACTGATCCAAAGTCGAAATAGTCAATGGCATGCTCAAATGTTTGCCTTTTTTTGCATAATCCAAAATACCCTCCTCTTCAATGCCTTCCTTGCTCAAATAGTAAGAAAGTGTATCAGAGTGTAAAAGCGATACGCGCTCATCTCTTTGTTCTCCCAAAATAATCTTATCAACCACCCGATCATAAATGGCATTAATCGCCGTGCGTAAAGGTAAAATGAAAAACCCCTTATTATCACCGATCCACAACAATCCCGCTTCGGTTTTCCCCATGCCAGTATTGGCAACAGCAATGATATTCTCATCGCGACGCAGCATACAGAACTCTTGCAACTCATTCCAACTCGCTTCAGGGTTGCTCTTTCTCCATTCAGCTAGTAAATTATTGTTTAAACTGTCGAGCAAAAAATTATTTAGATATTCAATCTCATATTCACCACTGGCGGCATAGTCACACTTGTGTATAAGACCCTTTAATAAAATCGCATCAAAGTTTGTTTTTTGTTCACCAAGCTTTTTTAATAACCTTCTACCAATCGGATTTCCGCCATACTCAGCAATGAATTCAGCAATAAGCTCTTCCTTACTTTCTGCTTCTTGAAAGTTATTAACATAATGGTGGTGATTTAAAATAGCGTAACAAACACGATGATAATCTTCTAATGTTCCAAATTTCCCTTTATCAACAAAACAAAGAGACAGCACGTTATGCGCCACCTCTTTAGTATCATTAAATCGAGCCTTCTCTGCCGAAGACACTCTTTTTTGAAATTCAGCATTCATTTTTCCATAATCGTGATATTCACAGCAAATTTGTAAAAGCCCATAAATACCCGCAGTTAAATAACCTAAATTCATTAACATCTCGGCGTTCTTAAGCAATTCATCTGTGTGCTGCCTAATTGTCTTGTCTGGCTTAGCAAAATAATTTTCTAAATCCATTCTACTCTCTCCCATTAATTAAAATCTACAATGTAACCCCCTATTTCATCAAAGAAAACACTTTCTGATTCACTATCAATCTTATAATTCGATCCAAAAATAACAGGTATTTTCTCAAATTCTCGATAACCATTTTCTGTGTGATAATTTTTATTAATCCAGTACTTCGTTCCTGAAGCGGGCACACCCCTACCTCTATTCTCATTTAATAAGATATGCTCTTGCTTGACTAAATCGGCGCTCAAATATGCCGTGTATAGACTTTTTTCTCTTTTTCTACTTCCGACCTCAAATCCACAAATTCACATCCCACCACATCAACAAAATCTTCACTCCGCCCAAGCGACTTCAAGCTATAGATGTTCTCATGAACACAGTCCAAAACCTCCTCATCCGCCCTAACATGAATAATCAACTTAACCTCATGCAAAATCTCATAATATTTCAATGATGTTGTCAACGACTGATAAAGAGAAATCGGTTGTTTATAGTTCTCATCTTCAAAGGCTTTCATCCATTCTTTAATCTCTTTTTCTTTTGCCTTGATCTCTTTTTCTCGCTGGGTAAGCTGAGCAAATTCTTCGGACTTTTTATCGAATTTCTTTTTCTTCTCGATCAAGGATTTCTTCCGCTTTTTAAGAAGGTCATCAAGTCTTTTCAACCTAGTATTTTGTGTCATCTAAAACTTTACAAATCATGATATATGCTTTATAATTAAACCATCTAAGAAGATGAGGTGGCAAGAAATGAGAGGAAAGCAAATCAAAATC
>Ga0123355_10006440_pt1 | contig 17393 bp, 11 predicted proteins | sample TergutEmb28metaG_3_FD_89872 | JGI IMG/M metagenome (GOLD analysis project Ga0123355, IMG submission 89872) | Embiratermes neotenicus P1 segment gut microbial communities from Petit-Saut dam, French Guiana - Emb289 P1 | ecosystem: Host-associated > Arthropoda: Insects > Digestive system > Gut ...
CATTTGAAGACGCTGTTGAAGCATTAAAGCATATACGCGCAAACGACTGGGAACTGCGAATAGACGCTAATAAAATTACAGTAATGGGTTTTTCTGCGGGAGGGCATTTGGCGGCTTGGCTTTCAGTTTTGGGAGAAGAAAAACCTAACGCCACGATTTTGGGATACCCATGCACCATTGCCGCAAGTGGCGAAAAACTTGGCAAGGTGTTCCCAGAAATTATTGAAAAGATAGACACGAATACACCACCAACATTTATATTCTCGGCCAGTGATGACAAAATCGTGCCAGTGGAGCACACAATCCGGTACATTGCTGCGTTTGCAAAGGCAGGTGTTGAGTTTGAGTCTCATATATTTGCTGGCGGGGGGCACGGGTTTTCCCTTGCAAGACCGCTTACGTCTACAGGTAGAACTGAAAGTGTTAACCACGCCGCGGCAAGATGGTTTGAGTTAAGCGTTAGCTGGCTTAAAGGCGTCCTTGGTGAATTTGACATCATTGACGAAGCTTTGGCAAATATGAAACTCAACAGCCACGCACCACTTGGGATAGTTCGTGAAAATGAGCAAATATATGCAATATTCAACGAGTTTTTCCCAGAAATTGATACGATGATTACGCAAGCCTACGAAAATGGCCACGGTGAAATGGTCATAAAAATGAGCTTACGCGACATGGCCACATACAGGCCAGAAATGTTTAGCGCGTTCCGCTTAGATGCCTTGGACAACGAAATAGATAAGCATTCATCCTAGCAGGTGATATCAATGAACGAAAAAATTACGAAATTACTTGAAAACAGAGGCGACAATTACATTTTCCCCTTCTTTTGGCAACATGGTGAAGCCGAAGAAACATTGCGCCACTACATGGAAATAATCGCAAATTGCAATATTGGTGCCGTTTGTGTAGAGAGCCGCCCTCACCCAGATTTTTGTGGTCCAGACTGGTGGCGTGACATGGATATCATCCTAGATGAAGCCAGAACACGGGATATGAAAGTCTGGATTTTGGATGATAGTCATTTCCCCACGGGTTATGCAAATGGTGCGTTAAAAAATGCGCCTGTGTCTTTACGTAGGCAAAGTGTGACCTATCAACTACTTAATAATGTGGGTGGTGGCGAAATAATACAACTACCCCAAGAGCGTTATATAACCCCAAAGCCCTACGAAAAAAATCGGCTTGAGCAATTTATTATCAAAGATGAGCTTGAAACCTTTGACGATGATCGCTTTTTGGGCTTAATGGCGGTTAAAGTTGGTGGCATAGGGCGGAGCGATATTATTCGGCTAGACGAGAAAGACAGTACTATCACTTGGGTGGCCCCGCCTGGAAATTGGAAATTATACGCCATCCATCTCACCCGTAACAGAGGATTCCATCGCAATTACATTAACATGATGAGCCGAGAATCCTGCGCCAAGCTAATCGAAGCTGTGTATGAGCCACATTATGCACGCTATAAAGATGACTTTGGCAAGACCATAGCAGGCTTTTTCTCTGATGAACCAGAACTAGGCAACGGCCACATGTACGAGATGTGGAAGACGCTGGCCGAGGTAGACGACCAGCCCTGGAGTGATGAGGTTGAGTTAGAGCTTAAATCACGCTGGGGTGAACAATGGGCCCACTTCTTACCATTAATATGGGATGAGGATTTTCACCCAAAATTGAAAGCAAAAATCCGATATGACTATATGGACACCGTGACACGCCGTGTGGAGGATGCGTTCTCATTACAACTCGGTGATTGGTGCCGCGCTCGTGGGGTGGAGTATATCGGCCATCTAATTGAAGATAACAACCAGCACGCTAGAACAGGCAGTAGCTTGGGCCATTTTTTCCGTGGTCTTGCTGGTCAAGATATGGCTGGGATAGACAATATTGGCGAACAAGTGCTTCCACACTGTGAGGAAATTGAGCATACCTCGATAACGGGTATCAAACGGGACGGAGTTTTTTATCACTATATCCTTGGCAAGCTTGCGTCTAGTTCGGCCGCAATAGAACCGCTCAAGCAAGGCCGCGCCATGTGCGAGAATTTTGGCAACTATGGGTGGGAGAGCGGGGTATACATGATGAAATACCTGGCCGACCACTTCATGGTGCGGGGTGTTAACCGCTATGTACCCCATGCCTTTACCCCAAAAGCATTTCCTGACCCAGATTGCCCACCTCATTTTTATGCTCACGGGCATAATCCGCAATATCGCCATTTCGGGAGCCTCATGCAGTATATGAATCGTGTCTGCGAACTTATCAGCGATGGCCGCCATATAGCCCCCGCCGCGATTTTGTACCACGGAGAAGCTGATTGGACAGGTGGAAAATGCATGTTTACCCAGGTGCCAGCAAAGCTTCTTGCCGACAGGCAAATAGACTATGACATCATTCCGTCAGACGTTTTTGCAGAAGAAAAATACAAAACGTCGTTGGGGGCTTTGCTAAAGGTAAATACCCAAGAATACAAAGTCTTAATTGTACCCGAAACATCCTTTATCACAGCCCAATTTGCAAAGGCCACAGCAGAGCTAAACGCAAAGGGTTTCCCTGTTGTGTTTGTAAACAGCTTACCAACAGGTATTTGTAATGGCGCTGATACCCTGCTTGAGGGTATCAGCAACTGCCCTATTGTACCGCTGGATGGTTTACTTGAATGGCTAGACGCAATGCATGTTGCTGATATTAATATAGCCCCAAGCAATGACAGGCTACGATATATGCGATATATGGGCGAAAGCGAAATATACTACTTTTTTAATGAGGGCAAGGAAACATACACTGGGCTTGCAACCGTCCCTGCAATAGGGCCATGTTATGCCTACAACGCATGGGATAATTCCCTTGAAACAATCAAAAGCGAAGAAATGGATGGCGTGACCAAGCTAGCTATATCCATAGAGCCGCGGAAAAGCCTGATTGTCCTATTCGACACACCTACAGTTGCCCTAAACAAGCCGATACAGCTCAAAGGAGAGGCCATTCCACTAAGTGAGGGTTGGCTACGTAGTACCTGTAATTCCAAGTTACATCCTGTTTTCAGCGATACCAAAACTGTTTCATTGCCAGACAGATTGGAAAAAGAACAACCGAAATTTGCAGGCTTTGTTCGCTACGAGAGGGAAGTTTCACTTGACAATGTTGATAAAATCAGCGGGAGCATCTTACTAGAGATTACAGATGCGGCAGAGGGCGTGGAGGTGTTTGTTAACGGAGTAAGCGCGGGGATTCAAATTGTGCCGTCCTTTATGTATGACATTACTGGCATGGTGCGAGATGGGGATAACCATATCGCAATTGAAGTAGCGACTACGCTGGAAAGAGAAGTTGGCCGACAACAATTCCACCCCCTTATGCCTGTGCCAGAGTCAACAAACAACTGCGGCATATGCGGCACAGTAAACCTATGGCTGGTCGCAACGCAAAAAGCGCGTTGCTGTTCGCCCATGCAACCTGGGAGGTAGACATGAAAAGGCAGATATTTAACCCAATTTTCCCACTTGACACATACATCCCCGACGGCGAACCCCATGTATTTGGTGACAGAGTATACCTGTACGGCAGTCACGATGCAGAGGGCGGTGAGAGATTTTGTATGCTGGACTACGAATGCTGGTCTGCCCCAGTGGATGATTTAACAGACTGGCGCAATGAAGGGACTATTTACAAGGCAGAACAATGCCCCCACCGCACAGACGAAAGGCAGGACATGTACGCGCCTGACTGCGTACAGGGCAATGACGGGCGGTACTATCTGTATTACTGCCTTGGTGGTTTTGAAGGCCCAATTTCTGTGGCGGTATGTGATACCCCTGCTGGTAAATTCGAATACTACGGTGATGTAAAACACCCAAATGGGCAACCCCTAAAAAAGTACATTCCATTTGACCCTGGACTGCTTAACGACAATGGGCGCATTTACCTAGCATATGGCTGGGGGCTAGGGCATGATATTAGCCAACTTCCAGAAGAACATCGCAAAGGGCTGTACATGCAGTTATTCGGGAAAACCCCAGAAGCTGTCGAGGCCGACGGCCCACTCCCGATTCTTGGTGCGCAAGTGGTAGAACTAAAAGACGATATGCTGACCGTAAAAGGCGAACCCAATCGCGTGTTGGACGCCCGCATCTCTGCGCCAGCAGGTAGTGAGTTAAGCAAGCATACTTTTTTTGAAGCGGCCTCATTGCGGAAGTTTGGCGATTTTTATTATCTAATTTACTCATCACATGAAACCCATGAGTTGTGCTATGCCACCAGCAAGTACCCAGACCGTGAATACCAGTTCCGTGGTGTAATCATATCCAATGGTGATATTGGCTACAACGGGCGCAAAGCAGAAGACAGGTTGGCCGCAACGGGCACAAACCACGGTTCGTTGGAGTGTATTAACGGGGAGTACTATATTTTTTATCACCGCAATACTCACCTATCTTTATACTCCCGCCAAGCCTGTGCAGAGAAAGTAACTATGCTGCCTGATGGCACAATCCAGCAAGTTGAAGTTACAAGCTGTGGCTTAAACGGCGGCGCACTGATTCCCAAGGGGACATACCCAGCCCCAATATGCTGCAATTTAACAAATTTGCGCCTACAGCACCCAACGGGGATGCCAGGTGAAGTTATCAACCCTGCGCCCAATATTAATCATGAAGGGAATACCCGTTTTGTTAAGGATATCGAAGATAACACTTTGATTGGCTATAAATACTTTGGCTTTGCAGGTGACACAGAGATTTCTGTGGTTACGCGAGGAAAAGGGCAGGGCGAGCTGGCGGTTATGACCGAACTTGGTAAACCGCTGGTCGAAATCAATATCAAGCCCAGTGCCGAATGGACTCCCAGCCAAACCGTATGCTTCACGGCCAATGGGGACTTACCCCTATATTTTGTGTATAGCGGTACCGACAAAATTGATTTACTACAAATTACATTCGAGGAGCGATGAGACATGGAATTTATTCAAAAAGAACTAATTGTAAACTGTGGAGAGAAAAAAATATTTGGCCTGCTTCACATGCCAAAGGAACACGATGGTAGCTTGCCACTGGTAATTATGTCACATGGCATATATGCCAGCCACCAAATGACAGGCAAGTCGGCTGATGTGCTTGCCGTAAAGGGCATAGCCTGTTACTGCTTTGATTTCTATGGCGGCTCATACAGTCGTAAAAGTGGCGGTACAACGCTAGAATTTTCTGTTCTTACAGAGGTAGAAGAACTGAGTGCGGTTATAGATACTGTTGCAAACTTGGATTTTGTTGACCGTGAAAAGGTATTTCTGTACGGGGAAAGCTTGGGCGGCGCAGTAACAATTCTAACGGCGGCCAAACGCCCGCAAGGTATCGCTGGGTTAATTCTTATGTATCCTGCCATTCATGCCGCAGAGGTATTCCGCACTCAGTACCCAGACGGCAATTTCCCAGAGGTTTTGGAAAACGCTTTGGGGGCACCTGGACTAAACTTGAGTCGCAAATTTTTTGAAGATGTTGTGTCTGTAGATTTTGAATCCAGCATGGCAGGTTATAAAAACCCAGTTTTTATAACCCATGGTACAGATGATAAATTGGTTCCTGTTTCCTATGGCGAAAAAGCGGCAAATACATTCCCCAATGCTACGATAAAAATTATTCCTGGCGCACCCCATGGTTATCCTTTAGATGAGGGCCTGGCAACAGAAGTATTGGAGTTTATAAAAACGAATTAGAGGTGTTGAAATGCATAACATGTATTCACCAATTACAGACCCGCAATTTCAAGAACCCTATATCGACGTTGATGAGTGGCGAGAGGATAACGTCCGCTATCGTTATATTCATGGAGGGTTCAAGGGCACGGAAGCACGGTTTTCATTCTTCTATCCTGACAAATCAGACTATAAAGGGCGTTTCTTTCAGTTTATGGCACCAGTGCAAGGCAGTGAGGATGCGGCAATTGGCCGCAAAGGCTTAGAGGACAAAATAACATTTGCTATAACCCATGGGGCCTACTATGTGGAAACCAATATGGGTGTGGCGATACCCTTTGCCCCAATAGCTGACCCCCAAATAATATACAAAGCAAGTGCCGCATGTGCTGAGTATTCACGTTGTGTAGCTGTCAAATTATATGGAGACCATCGTCCATATGGATATGTTTATGGAGGAAGCGGCGGTGGTTTCAAAAGCACCAGTTGTTTGGAAAACACAGACACATGGGATGGTGCTGTACCTTATGTTATTGGGACACCCATGGCAATTCCTAATATGTTTACAGTTCGAGGTCACGCAATGCGAATACTTCGGGATAAACTTCCACAAATTGCAGATGCTGTAGATGTTGGTGGCGGTGACATTTTCGCTGGGCTTAATATAGAAGAACATGCCGTCTTAACGGAAGTTACCGCAATGGGTTTCCCTCCACGGTCTTGGTACATTCATGACACAATGGGCGACGGCGCGCTTCCTGTGTTAGTTCCTGGTATAACAGCTATAGACCCAACTTATTATAAAGATTTTTGGGAACAGCCTGGATACTTGGGTACAGATGCAAATAGCTCTGCAATACGTGACCGCATTCAGTTTTCGGCTAAAGTCGTATCTGTCAATGTTCCGCAGGCTAACAGCGGAGATACAGGAAAATCTGGTGTGGATGAAGCCTGGAAGCGCACACAACTCCATTTCAATGAGAAGCCATGGATTCAGCTTGAGTCTATTCCTAATGGAAAACACTATCTAAATGGTGTAACAATTACTGTTAGCACTGGTGATGCTACTGGGTTTAGTTCTCCTCTCGAAGCTATAGAAGATGACAAAATTATAATTGGTGCGGGATTTGGTATTGCCAATTTGCCAGAAATGCTTTCTAAAATTCGCCCTGGAGACATAGTCCAATTGGATAACTCAAATTATGTTGCACTACAAACTTTCCATCGCCATCAAGTACCTGACGCAACATATAGTGCTTGGGATCAGTATCGTGATAAAGATGGTAATCCAATGTTTCCACAGCGTCCAAATCTTGTGGGGCCGATGATGGCGCATGGTGGAGCTGGTTCGATTCAGTCTGGAAAGTTTAATGGCAAGATGATTGTGGTTGAGGCGTTGATGGATGAGGGCGCATATCCATGGTCTGCCGATTGGTATCGTGACCGAGTGCGCGAGCATCTGAAGGACGCCGAAGATGAACAGTTTCGTCTTTGGTATGTTGACCGTTCTCTGCACGGTGATGACTACACAACATGGGATGATAAAAACACAGTAGGCTATATGGGAGTGCTGTATCAGGCGTTGTTAGATGTATCAAATTGGGTAGAATCAGGCATTGCACCTCCCCTAAGTACACGATACACCATAAATAACGGACAAGTTGTTTTACCCCGTAACCCAACTGAAGTTATGGGTATCCAGCCTGTAATAAAATTTACCGCAAACGGTGGCGATAAAGCCGAAATATCTCCAGGTGAGCAGGTAAACTTCTCTGCCGATGTTATTGTGCCAGAAGGTGCAGGTAGCCTAACTTCTGCAAAATGGTGTTTTGATGATAAATCAGATAATTGGACAGATGCAGATGTAAGTGGCTCCAAGGCCACATTAACCGCAGACCATGTGTTTACTGCATCGGGAACATATTTTGCAGTGCTGTTGGTTACATCGGAACGAAACGGTGATGCCGATGACCTTTTCACACAGGTTAAAAATCTAGCTCGTGTACGTGTGATTGTAAATTAGAGGAGGCAATCTTATGCAACGCATTTCGTTTAACAACGATTGGAAGATAAAACAAGAAAGCACCACTTTTGAAACACCAAAGCCTGCGCATGAAATAACATTGCCCCATGACGCGCTGTTCACCAGCCCGCGAGATAAAAACGCCCCAAACGGCACCAGAAAAGCGTTTTTTATAAATGGCAAATGGGAATACACCAAAACCTTTAACGCGCCAGAAGATTGGCGCAACAAGCACATTGCCATTGAATTTGAAGGGGTTTACAACCAGGCCAAGGTATATATAAACGATAGCTTTGCTGGCCAGCGGCCATTTGGGTACTCGGAATTTGTTATTGATGCAAACGGGATTCTTTCTTATGGAAAGGACAATACCATAAAGGTGCTTGTACAAAGCGGAGACGACTCTCGTTGGTATTCGGGCGCAGGGATTTACCGCAATGTTAACTTGCTCATCGCAGACCTGGTTCACGTACCTGCAAACGGTATAAGGCTTACTACAGAATCCGCATCCGCAAACAAAGCTGTTGTCCGCGTCGAAACCCAAGTTAGAAACATGTCCCATACCAGGGCAACTGTGCGGGTAAAAACAGAGTGGCACGACCCTAGCGGCAATATCGTGGCCGAAGATACAACGCCCATTACAGTAACCCAAGGCGAAACAGCAACAGTCATACAGCGCATGTGCTTTAAGTCACCGCAGCTCTGGAATGTAGACAGTCCACACCTATACACATGCAAAACCACAATTGTTGACCAAGCGGCCAGCGCAATAGAAACCCGTTTCGGCATACGCACATTGTCCTTGGACACTATTGACGGCCTGCAATTAAACGGCGAGCCAGTAAAGTTGCGTGGTTGCTGTATTCATCATGATAATGGCGTAATAGGTGCCAGAACATTTGCATCAGCAGAGTACCGCAGAATAAAAAAGCTAAAGGAAGCTGGCTTTAATGCCATACGCTCGGCTCATCACCCTGCAAGCAGGCAAATACTTGATGCTTGCGACGAGCTAGGCATGTTGGTAATGGACGAATCCTTTGATATGTGGGCGGCACATAAATCCCATGAAGACTATTCTATGCACTTCGATGAGTGGTGGGAAAGGGATATAGAAGCCATGGTTGCAAAGGATTACAACCACCCATGCGTAATCATGTATTCAATTGGCAACGAGATACCTGATTTTACTACAACCTATGGCACAAAAATGGCGCGTTTGCTTGCCAAAAAGGTGCGCGAACTAGACAACACCCGCTACACAACAGTTTCTATAAACGGCATGATGTATGTTGCAGAAAAAATGCAGGAAGCTATGGTAAAGTTAATGTCCTCTGGGCAAATTGATATAAACGCCGCCATGGCCAACCTTGGAAGTCACGGTAATTCCATTCCCGCTACCATTCCCGAAATTGATATATATACCGAGGAAGCCTTTGCCGCGCTGGATATAGTCGGATACAACTATATGGACAGCCGCTACGAAGTTGACACAAAAAACCATCCTCACAGGATTTTTGTAGGCTCTGAGACATTTACGGCACAAATCCCCCATCTTTGGGCGTCTGTTATGAAAAACCCAAATGTTATAGGCGATTTCTGCTGGACGGGATGGGATTATCTTGGTGAAACAGGTATCGGAAAAATAAGATATAACCAGGCTGGAATCAACCACAATTTCTACGGTGATTATCCTTGGATAACCGCATGGTGCGGCGATTTTGACATAACAGGATACCGCCTGCCTGCGTCCTATTTCCGTGAAATTGTTTTTGATTTGCGCAAAGAGCCCTATATTGGCATACAGCCGTCCGAGCATTATCACGATACCCCTTCATATTCTCCATGGAGTTTTAGCAGTACCGTAAGCTCATGGTCATGGAAGGACTACGAAGGTAAGCCCATGAAAATTGAAGTCTATTCCCCAGCCATGGAAGTCGCATTGTATCTAAACGGTGAGTTGCTGGATACTAAAACCGTGGGCGAGCATCGTCCCTTCATAGCTGTTTTTGATATTGCTTATCGGCCTGGGACACTTGAGGCAAGGAATATCGGCGGGGACTGTGACGGGCTGGTTTATACACTCAAGACAGCAGAAAAGGAAGTGCTTCTTCATGTAGTAGCAGAACAATCTGAGTTAAGTCTTGCAAAAACAGAACTGGCCTATGTAAACATTTCTCTTGCTGACCGCCAAGGTATTGTGCATGTAAACGATGAGAGATTAATTGCCCTTCAAGTTGAAGGGGCGGGCGAATTGATAGGCTTTGGCAGTGGTTCGCCTATGCATGAGGAAAATTATCTTGATAATATGGCCACAACATATAATGGTAGGGCAATGGCCGTAATTCGCCCTACTGGATGCGGCGAAATAAAAATCAAAGCTACAGCTCAAGGATGTGGCGAAGCCACAACAATCATAAATGTTAAAGAGCATGTGAAATGATTCACGAAAAGATTTTTTTACATGAAAATCGGAATGATGTAACCCTTACGACTTATGTGCTTGATGATTCCCATGAAATGTTAGCGGACAAATCCAGGGGCGCGGTACTTATTTGTCCTGGCGGGGCATACTTGGGTTGCTCTGACAGAGAAGCAGAGCCAGTAGCAATGGCTTTTGCCGCTATGGGGTATCATGCGTTTGTTTTGCGGTATTCGGTTTACACAGATGGCAGTAGCTTTCCCGATTTCTCACAGCCCATTCTTCCCAAAGAGCATTGTATCTTTCCCAATCCTATGCTGGATATAGCAAAAGCCATGCTTTACATCAGAAGCAAAGCAACTACATGGCTTGTGGACACGGATAAAATCGCTATTTGCGGTTTTTCTGCTGGTGGGCATAACTGCGCTATGTATTCAGTTTATTGGAACAAGCCTCTTGTTACGGAATTATTCAATGTACCTGCCGAACAATTGCGCCCAGCAGCGAGCATTCTATGCTATCCCGTGACAGACTACCTGCTTATGAAAAGTAATGCATCAAGTGACCCCATGGCGCAAGGTCTTTTCAAGATTGCCAATATTGCATATTTTGGAACGGACAATCCTGATGACGCGCTTATGGAGCAAGTAAGCCCAGCCCGCTTGGTTAACGAGCATACGCCACCCACATTCCTATGGACAACTTACGAGGACAAACTTACGCCTCCCATACAAGCCACGGCCATGGCACATGCATTAGCGATTGCAAACATCCCTTTTGAATTGCATGTGTTTGAAGAAGGGCCCCATGGGTTAAGCCTTTCCACTGCCGCAACATCTGGAAACAAAAGCATGATTGACAACAATGCCGCAAAATGGATTGACCTATGTGCAGAATGGTTAAAAAACGCTTTGAGACTGAGTTACCTGACGCATAGCTTGCTATACAACGGCACAAAAAGTAGAGGGCAGAAATGAATAATTCAAATCCTAACCGTATAGGCAAACTAAAATTTTGGGCATGGCAAAGCCGTGGGATTTCCACGGCTATAAACTTCTTGATAATGAGTTGGTTAATGTTTTACGCAACCGATACCCTTGTAATGCCCGCAGCTCTTGTGGGTACATTGCTGATGGCCAGCCGTATAGTCGATGCGTTTTTCGACCTTCCAGCAGGGCTTATTATCGACAGAACAAATACAAGATTCGGAAAAGCACGGCCTTATGAATTTGCGGTAATCGGGATGTGGCTTACAACATGGCTGTTGTTTTCAATACCTGGCGGTGCAAGTTTGACGATACAAGCCATATGGCTTGTAATTTTCTACACCCTTACATCATCAATATTTGGCACTGCTTTGAATGCTGGTAACAATGTTTACATGATTCGTGCATTCGGAACAGATGGGCAAAGAGTACGCCTAACCTCTTTTGGCGGTTTCGTGAACATGATTTTTGCTATGGTTGTAAGCATTTCCCTTCCGCTTTTGGTTAGCAACTTTGCAACATCCCCAGCATCTTGGAGTATGCTTGTGCTTATGTTTGCAATTCCCATGAGCATAATCGGAATTATGCGTTTCGTTTTTGTGAAGGAAACTGAACAAGTGATAGAAACATCCAAGGAGCGCGCCAATTTTAAGGATGTTTGGTCAGTGTTGAAAGCAAACAAGTTTTTACGGGTTGTTGCTGTACTCAGCTTTGTGTCGACTGCCGCTAGTTCTCTTGGCGCAAGTCAGTTTTTCTTCGAGTGGATAATGGGTGATGTTGGTAGCATGTGGATAATGGGTGTGATGGGCTTCGCTGCAATGCCTATGGTGATTTTCTTTCCCAAAATCCTAAAGAAGTTTACTAAAGGTCAACTTGTGATTTTTGGAAGCATTCAGAATGTTGTAGCTGGGTTAATAATGTTCACCGCAGGCCTAAATATAACCATGCCTGTCATAATTATTTCTGGGTTGTTTTCGGCCTTTGCCGCCTTGCCAATTATTATACTTGCCGACCTGATTCTGTTGGACGTGGGAACCTACAATGCATACAAAAGCGGAAAACGCATGGATGGTACATTGGGATCTATACGGAATTTCTTAGGGCTTGTTGGCGGTGCTGTCGCCCCTGGTTTGTTGGGCATTATGTTGGGGCTTAGTGGCTATGACGGCAACTTGTATGTTCAGCCCGACTCCGCCATTTTTATGATTCGCGCCGCAATGGGGCTATTCCCAGCTATCATGTTCGCAATAGTCGCTGTTGTGTTTATCCTGTTCTACAAATTGGATAAGCAATTGCCAGAAATAAACGAAGCACTGGTAAGCCAGAAGGTCGATAACGATGAGGAATGAACCAAGTAACAGCAATCAAGGACGTATAGGCATACTTAAATTTTGGGCGTGGCAGAGCCGTTCACTGGCAACGGCTGTTAATTTCATTGTAATGAGTTGGCTGATGTTTTATGCCACAGATACACTGGGTATGCCTGTCGTTCTTGTGGGAACCTTGTTGATGGTAAGTCGCATTGCAGATGCATTCTTAAACTTACCCGCAGGATTATTGATTGACCGAACACAAACCAGGTTCGGCAAAGCCCGCCCATATGAGTTTGCCATTATTGGGATGTGGCTGTTCACATGGTTGTTGTTTTCAATTCCTGGTGAGGCCAGTTTAGTAGTGCAGTCCGTGTGGTTTGTATTGTTTTACACACTCACGTCTTCTGTGTGCGGCGCGCTATTAAATACAGGCAATACAGCATACATGGTACGCGCTTTTAGAACAGATGAACAACGAGTGCGCATCGTTTCTCTCGGCGGTTTTGTTAACATGATTTTTGCTATGAGTATCAGCATTTCGTTTCCCATTTTGGTTAGTAACTTTGCCACATCGCCAGAACGATGGAGCAGTGTGGTGCTGATATTTGCCGTTCCGCTTGCTGTTATAGGAATGTTGCGTTTTGTATTTGTGAAAGAAACTGTAGCAGCCGAAGATGAAGGTTCGGCCCGCCCCAATACAAAAGATGTCTGGAATGTCTTGAAATCTAATCCATATCTGAGGCTGGTAGCGCTCCTTTGGTTTGTATTTTCGGCTATAAATTCTATGCGAGCTGCCCAGTATTTCTTTGAATGGGTAATGGGTGACATCGGGCTAATGAGCGTTGTGGGTATTGTAGGTTTTGCCGCGATTCCTTTGATGCTGATTTTACCGCGCATTGTGAAAAAGTTCTCCAAGCGGACAATTGTGATTTTTGCAAGTTGCATGTATATCATAGGCGGTACGATTTATTTCCTTGGAGGATCAAATATAAGCCTGCATCTTGTACTGGTAGCTGCCGCATTTCATGCTATGGCCGCAATTCCGATTGCAATTGTGGCTGATTTGATTCTATTAGATGTGGGCTCATACAACGCATACAAAAACGGAAAACGAATGGATGGAACTTTAGTATCTGTGAGAAATTTCCTTGGACTTGTGGGTGGTGCAATCGCCCCTGGTTTGCTGGGTATCCTTTTAGGCATAAGCGGATATGATGGCACATTGTATGTGCAGCCCGATGCCGCGATATTCATGATTCGTGCCGCAATGGGACTAGTTCCTGCTGTGCTTTTTGCAATTATTGCTGTTGTGTTTGCCGTGTTTTACAAGTTGGATAAGCAAATGCCAAAAATAAAAGTAGCAATAGAAAATAAAAACGAACAGGAGTGAGCAATTTGAAAAACCTTATTTGCAACCCCCTCAATCTTGATTATCGCTATCAAATAAGAAAAGCGGTAGGGCAGGACGGTCAGGTAAGTAAAACAAGCGTGTACCGTGAGGGCGCAGACCCTACCGTGATACGCTTCAATGAACATTATCTGATGTTCGTATCAATGTCGGGCGGATTTTGGTATTCGGAGGATTTGTGTGAGTGGCATTTCAAACCGACACCCGAACTGCCTACCTATGACTACGCGCCAGATGTTGCTGTAGTCGGCGGGGCAGTAGTTTTTTCCGCTTCAAAGTCAAATGCCTTATGTACCATTTTCAGAAGTGCTGACCCGATAAACTTACCCTTCGAGCCAGTTTCAACTTCCCTTACATTTTGGGATCCGCACATTTTCCAAGATGATGATGGCAGGGTTTATTTGTATTGGGGTTGCTCTAGCAGAGAACCCATATACGGCGTTGAGGTTGACCCAGAAACCCTTGTTCCTCTTGGTGAAAAATATCCCATGATATGCGAGAACGAGGACATTCATGGCTGGGAGCGGAATGGCGAAAACAATGTGCTTGGCCCTCCAAAGGATGAAATGGAAGCCAGGATACGTCACTTCATGGGAACAAAGCCATTTATCGAAGGCCCCTTTGTAAACAAACATAGTGGGATGTATTACTTCCAATATGCCGCCCCTGGCACCGAATATAATGTGTATGGTGATGGGGTGTACATCGGGGATTCACCACTTGGCCCGTTCAAGTATCAAAAGCACAACCCGTTTTCATCAAAGCCTGGTGGGTTTATTGCTGGTGCTGGGCATGGTTCTACCTTTAGTGATAAGCACGGCAATATGTGGCATGCCTCCACTATGCGCATCAGCGTGAACGAGGGCTTTGAACGGCGTGTAGGTTTGTTCCCATGCGAAGTTGACAAGGATGGCATACTGCACTGCAACCAGCATTTTATTGATTATCCATTCTATATCCCTAATGGCAAAGTTGAAAAAATCGCAGACATGCAACCACCATACATGTTGCTATCATACAACAAGCCTACAATTGTTTCATCTTCACAAGATGGTTATGGCGCGGCAAATGCAACAAATGAGAATATTCGTACATGGTGGGCTGCCGAAAGTATTTCCCTTGATGAGTATATAGTTTTAGATTTGGAAGTGGACGCTTCTGTAAATGCTGTGCAGATTAACTTCGCCGACCACAAAATGATTGCACCTGATCTTCCCAGTGAAGATTTCATCTCTGAAATGAGCAATACATCTCACCGCCATATTATGATTGATTCGCAGTATATAGGTTATCTATTTGAGTGTTCTCGTGATGGTGAGAAATGGGAAGTGGTGCAGGACAAGAGGGCTACTGGTAGCGGATTGCCTCACGATTTAATTGTTTTCGAGAATTCAATATCCTTCCGTTATCTCCGAATCAACCAAATTTCTATGCCATTTGATGGTGTGCCTGCCATTAGTGGCATTAGGGTTTTTGGAAATGGAAATGGTGCAACCCCTGCGCAGGTTAAAACATTTGCCGCCGAAAAGGAAGCAGATGGTATGGCGGTAAATCTATCATGGGAAGCCGCGGAGAATGCCATCGGCTACAATGTCCGCTATGGTATCGCTAGGGATAAACTGTACTCTAGCTGGCAACTACACGGCGAAACCACATTGCGGCTTAGTACCTTAAACAGTGGCACGGCCTATTATATAGCCGTTGACAGCTTCAACGAATCGGGGATTAGTAGCGGTGTGATTCAGGAAATTGGTTGATATGAAGGTGTTCATAATTCTTGCATTTGCAACAGTATTCATTCTACTACTGACAGCCTGTAATATTACTCCCGTCGTTGAAGAAGAAACTACGATGCTACAAAAAAGAATCCACGAGCTTGAGACATTGGGCGTTTCCATTACAACAATCCCAGTGTCAGTGTTTTCTGATTATGATTTTTGCGCTATTCCAGTGGCTGTAACAATCAGATTAGAAGTGAATCAAGGTGCGGAATGGGGCGTTGTGGATGAAAGCGGCGTACAGTTTGTCGTGAACACTATAGTTGAACTTGCTGATTATTCTTACGAGAAACGCATCCCCTTTGGTGGAATATCTGGAATGAATTTTGGCGCATTTCATGATGCACTTGCCCTTCAAAGGCTTTCCGACACATTTTTGGATATGCTTCTTGAAGAAATTAGTGAACACCCCGTGATAGAAGTAACAGTTCCTGCATTTTACAATGCTATTCACAAAATTGATGAGTTTTTGAATGACGGCAATATGCATTGGCTTGAAGAGCATGGAATTGAAGTAATTTTGCTTTTTAATTTAGAGCATTTTCATCCACCTAGGAGCATAAGGGATATTGCTGTCACACAGTTTGTAAAATTACCAGGCATCCCATTCGGCATCACAGACCAAGCAAGTTTGGAGTTGTTTATGGATGCAGCTACACTTATGACGGTCATGCATCTGGGTAGGTGGCCAGACATTGATGAGTCCATTATGAATACTCTTGCTATGCACAGGGGATTAGATGGCAGAAGCCTTCGCGTCCTATTCTATGAAGGGATGGAAACGCGGTTGCGTGAAATATATCAATAGTAGCATTGTGTTCAGTAGGGATGTTGTAATAAAATCATGACACCAAGATGTATGTTCCTGATACCAACACTCAAAACTCAACCCAAAACCTAGGCTAAAATTGGAGGTCTTGTTCATGCCAAAATTATTTTATCAAGGTCACGGTAGTTTCCGTTTAACTGCTAATGATGGAACGGTCATCTATGTTGACCCGTATGCAGGTGAAGGTTATGACATACCAGCAGACATCGTACTTGTGAGCCATCAACATGGCGATCACAATCAGGTTCAGCTATGCGCCAAGAAACCTGACTGCAAAATAATAACAAATGACGAGGCATTGACCAACGGCAAGTATAACAGCTTCACAATCGGCGGCATTACCATTCAAGCTACCGAGGCATATAACAAGAATCACGCCCCTAATCAGTGCGTTGGTTTTATTATCACACTCGACGGCGTGAAGATTTACGCTTGTGGCGATACGTCGAAGACCAGCCACATGGAGAGATTTGCAGACTTGGAAATTGACTATGCTATACTTTGTGGTGATGGCGTATACAATATGGATTTAGACGAAGCCGCCGAATGTGCAGAGCTCATTGGAGCGAAAAACAATATTATCATTCATTTGAAGCCTGGGGAGCTGTTTGACCGTGAACGGGCTGAAAAATGGGATGCGCCCAATAAAATTATTGTTGAGCCAAATGAGGTGATTTCACTCTAACTCTAGTGCCCATGACAACCACAAATATCCATTCGTTTTTTTGCCGATACAGAGAATGGTACGAGTTTATACAGAATACGCATATGGGTATATAGCTCGAATGCATGTCGGTCGTATAGCTTGAACGTTCGATTAGTCATGCAAAACCCACGTACGCGCCTGTCCACAAGGGGACAGCCGTATACGTGCAAGCAGTGTATGATGATATCATACCGCTTGCGAGGGGCATTTCCCCTCGACCCCTTTTGGAAAAATGGCGCATTCGC
>Ga0123355_10006441_pt1 | contig 17389 bp, 13 predicted proteins | sample TergutEmb28metaG_3_FD_89872 | JGI IMG/M metagenome (GOLD analysis project Ga0123355, IMG submission 89872) | Embiratermes neotenicus P1 segment gut microbial communities from Petit-Saut dam, French Guiana - Emb289 P1 | ecosystem: Host-associated > Arthropoda: Insects > Digestive system > Gut ...
CAGTAATTCTGTTTTGTTCTGTCAGACAGGTTAATCACCAATTCAAAGCATGTAATTTATTATCTGAGACTTTTGTAATGTAGTGACTTGTGTTACTACTAGCCAAATGACAAACTGAGGGTCTGTGATGGCAGTTTCAGTGCTCACGGATCAGTAAGAGTGGTCAACTGTTGATGGTAATTGGTCATTTATTTTAATTTGAACAAGTCTGTAAATTGTTTGTCTTAGAAGAGTGCAGTAGCTGTCCTTGTAAGTCAAGTTTGCATTTACATGGTTTTGAAGTTTCTTGCTAATGTACAAGATACACATGTATTAAGATTTGTTGCCATTTCCTGAAGTAATTCACTCCATTTTTTATCAGAACAATTTCCTTCTCTGTTGTTCCACGTATGGTGTGCTCTTAGAATACCTAATTTCATGAGATACCCTCATAATGTATGCATTTTAGCCAAGTGTTTGCATGCACCCCCTGTCACCCTCTTACAGCACTGAGAGGATCAGTCAGAAAATAAGCTTATGATGCATATATTTCTGGTTCTTTGCTTGAAAGTTTACTGAGACCAGGACATATTTAATTGTATAGCTGCCCCAATACTTTTCCACACAGCCCCCACCACAACTGATGCATTTATTATACAGTGGGATGAACTGTTCTATTCCCTATTCATATCAGTCCATGTTCTCTGTTATCATCCATCATGTCACAGCTGTTTCCACCTCACAACCATCCTTCAGTTTTTGGTACAAAGATTCTGCTTGAGTTCCAACAAAGGTAACAGTCACTTGGCAAACATTATCTCTGATATAATCACAGTCAATGTAGGTGGTGCAGTTATGAAATTATCAGCCATATCAATTTATTTTTGGACTAACTTTTGTAATTGAAATTTCTGTTACTTGTGTTCCTACAGTCTGTATTCAATTTCTGTCTTGTGTTCATTGTAAACTAAATACTTTTCTTATTAAATTCCCTCAGCTGCCCATGCTCTCTGAATTCCTTCACAGGACATTACAAAATTATAGATTTTTATGGTAGAATCATTAATTTGTGGAGACAGTGATGAGACAGAGATTCTACACTGAATAATGCGTGCTTTCCTTAGTTTATGTTGTTTATAATGACATTATTAATGCCATTATATTTGTTACCATTACACCAAAGTAAGTAACTCAGCACTGCCACAAAAGAGTTATTCTACAGTAAATTGTTATTCAAACTACTGCAGGCATTGGCATTATATTTACAGAAAGGAATTCTGAGTGTAACTCACTAAGTTTAATTCCTGTTGTATAAATATCTTGTTCTGGATATTTGTTAAAAGTATTATTATTATTTTTATTTTTGTTATTTTAGTTTACTTATATGAACTAGAAATTCTGTATGCATTGGCTTTGTCAGGTATAACCTCAAAATTTTGCATCATTGACACTTGCATAATTTGTTGACATGTGAACAGTATTTCCTGTGTAATAGAGAGGATGTTTATGTTTGTATCTCCATACCAAATCTATTATTTATCAGTATTAAACTAAAAGCTAAAGAAAATCTTTGCTTTGCACTAGTGTTGCTCCCACCCCATAAATTTATGTGACTTTTGAGTTCTAGGGAGTACAACACGTATGGTGTTGGCTGTCCTCCCAGAGCATAATGTCTGTACAAAGTTTCATGAAATTTGGTCATCTGGTTCAAAAATTGAAAGGGGGTGCATCCTCACAGATAGCATGGCCATCTCAAATGCCTGTGTTTTTCGTTTTTAGAAAGGAAAGTAATCCAAAAATGAAAAGCGAGTCAAATTTAAAAATTGGTAACAATTTGTAGTACATCTTGAAAATGTGCCCATGTTTAAATGCATACAGCATTTGCACAAAGCATGCATTCCATTGTTCATTAATTTGGTCTTCTGAATTTGAAGCCTGATCTTTGTCACAGACTAATTTTGTGGTCTGTACATGCTTCATACCTGTTGGTGTCTGAAGTTTCTACCACTCATTGATATGCATATGCATCTCTTTCCTTACACATATGCACTGCTGTCTAAACCGTGTCACAACTCTTACGTTAAGAGGCTTCATGTTAAGAATATTAAAATAAAGTTATAAAAATAAATTTGACCACTGCTATATGTATGTTGTTTAAATTGATAAAAATTTCTGCCTGCTAAGCATTAAGAATATTATGTTTTGAATAATTTAAGCATGGCAGTTCAATTTATGCCAAGATATAAAGAGGAAGCAAGGAGAAATCTTTTTTTTCTTCCACGTGCTGTTTAATGAGTATATTCCTGAAAAGAATGAGATTACCTACTTTCTGATTTAAAACTTGTGTGACCAAGTGGTAATGCAGGACCTGGAACTTTACATTGAATGTATGAAACTCTGAGGGAAATATTTTGTGGTCTCTTATTCAGTTAATTATATGTGGGCACACTGGGGAAGTAAATACAATGTCATAAAATGTACGGACTGAATTACGTCACACACCTCCACACATAATGTGAGGTCACCATCAGAAGCATGTACCTTAATACAAGCACAGATTTTATTTGAAGACAGTGAAGAGTTCTCATTTATTCATTTCGGAATCACTGGTTTTCCTAGAGCCAAAAGGATTAAAATATGCAGAACTGTACATTTTCCCTCTTATTTTGGTCTGCCTTGTTAAGGATAAATATAGGATGAGAGAGTTGGAGAACAGGGTACTGGGGGAAATATTTGAACCTTAGAGGGATGAAGTAACAGGACTCTGGAAAAAGTAACATTATGAAGCCCTGGGTGATTTGTGCTCCTGTACAAGTATTATAAAAATCTAGGAGGATGAGGTTGGTGATGCCTCTGGCACACATAAGAGAGGTCAGAAATGTGTAAGGAGTTTTATTTGAGAACTCTGAAGGAAAGAAACCACTTGGAAGACTTGGGGATAGATGGGAGTTTAATAAAATGGCTCTTAAAGAAATAGGATGGCAGAGTGTGGATTAGGCTCATCTGGCTCAGGATAAAGTCAAGTAGCTGACTGTTGTGAATATGGTAATGAACTTTTGGGTTCCACACAATGCAAGAAATGTCTTGACTTGGTGTTAACTTCTTAGGAGGGACTCTCCTCAGTAGAGTCCGTCAGTTAGTGAGTTAGTAACCAAGTCAGTCATTGATTCAGTCAGTCACTTACAGAGCCAGTCATTCAGTCATTAATTCAGTCAGTCAGTTACACAATCTGTCAGTTTGTCAGTTAGAAATAAATGTCTTGATTGGTGACTACCAACTTCTTTCTTCGTTCTGACAGTCAGCGTCCACTTGCCTTCAGACCTCTTCCTCATATTCCATGTAAAAAAAAAACGCTATTTAAATTTGACCTTCAGGTGACCATGCATCGTGATAAATTCTTATAATAAAACCAACTAGATGCACTAATTTCTCAAATTTATTGTTGGAATAGAACTCTACATGTTTCGGACAGTTCTTCTGTCCATCATAATAACTCCTGATGATGGACAGAGGAACTATCCGAAACATGTAGATTTTTATTCCAAAAATAAATTTGAGAAATTAGTGCATCTAGTTGGTTTTATTATAAGAAGACACTGTTAAATACAATAAAAGAGATCACAATATACACTTCATGTCAGATGCCAGCTCCTATGTGTTTCAGCACCAAGGTGGGAGTTTATCAACAATAAAGATCTAAGGCTTTTAACTTCTATGATGGAAGTGGGGGTGAATAGTACCCAAAATACTTGTTGTACCTACAAACCTGTGTTTTTGATTAATTCCCTGATGATGGCACCTTGGTGCTGACACATGTAGGAGTTGGCACCTGGCTTGAAGTGTGTTTTGTGATCTCTCTTATTGCATTTGAATTAGTACTTTTTGGGGTTTTTTAAATGTATGGAATGTAAGAAAATGCACGGTATGAATAACATAAAATTTACTCTTCCTCAGATTTTGTTGAAGTGGAGTGTGATATTCCAATAGCATGTAATATAGTTTGATCCATCTGCCCTTTGTAAAAGCTATAATTCATAATCAGGTAATAGATGAATTATATTTTATTCCACATTCAATGTATAAGTCATCACATATGTTCAAATTAATGTGGTGGATGTGTACCCCATTTTGCATATAGCAGCTGTACTCCATACAATTGTGTAAACGGTTGTACAACTAGAGATAGTTCTGGTGGGCATCAGTACAGTATGCAATTTGGATGTTGGGGATTTTTCCACAAACTGATGACATCTTTCACTCTTTCAAAATTAAAGACGGTGGTTAAAATATGTTTTGTCATTTATTTTGCAGCTAAATTCTTACAGCCCTTAGGGTTGACTTTATTTCCCATATTAAATATTTAAAGCTGTACTACATTTTGCTGCCATTCCACATGAGAATTTACCATTTGAACAAAAATTTAAACATTAAAATAGGTGTCGATAATGCTGTGCAATTGATCAGTTCGTTTGACTGAAAGTGCTATTCTTTTGGGAATAATTGAAGAACAATAATAATTATTTAGGCAAGTACTCAACCCTTCATTCTTTTTTCCCTCCTTTTATGAGTCTGTTTATCTTTTACTGTTTGAGGCTGTCGTATTTCAAATGGACACTTGTGTCATGTATTAACAAAATAAGAACTATTGAAGAAAAGACAGTGGTTTACTTTAAGGGTGTGCACTCAGAATTAGCTGGTATAGAATTCTGAAACACTAATGAAACTGTTTATGACTGACAGCATTAATACTTTATTTCATTCACAATAATATTTATGAGTATGGCTTCACTGTAGAGTTGAAGTGATGGTTAAATAAAGTAAATAAATAGTCCTTTAATGTACAAAATATAAATGTTGTTTTTGATTTACAGAACTTAATGAAACAATAATTGAATCATAAATTTCAAAATTTATAGTGTTATATGAAATAACTTCTATTAAAGTTAAGAAATAAGCTAAAATTAGAAGAAATTGGAAGAAATGTGTGTCACCATTTGTTGAAACAATGTGCTGTCAGCACATATCTTTATTCTGCCAACTACTGGGAAATGGCGAAGGATTGTGTAACAGCTTAGCATTACCAACAACTTAGCTTGGACTTTGCCCTTTCCCTGTAGGAGCTTTTGAAGAAACTCCATTAAGGCGGCGAGTTGCAGACAGAGTGGCAGTAGATATTTCTGAAGGTAATGACTGCATTAAGTGTAGAGTAACAGCTTGTGTTGTGTTGTTTGAATCTTGCCTCTGATGACATCCTCTCTTCTCTCTTTCTCTGCCTGTCTCTTCTGGCTGCTATAGGGCTGCCCTATATGCTGGAGCGGGCAGGACTTGATGTTCAGCAAGGTAATGTCAATATTGTACTTAATATTGCAACCATGTTCATTCTTTGAAATGGGCAAACTCATTTAGGGTGTGTGCGGAAATACACTGCTGTTAAACGGGTGTTTATCATTTTATTGCTTCATTGCAGCACAGCTGTTAATGAGTAGTCACATTACAGAAAAACTATTCAATCAAGGACTGATAATTTAATGCATATAAATAATCTGTAGTGTACCATAAATAGGATAATATAATCATATATGATATACCTCATTATTGCTATCATGACCACTTCCTGTTTCAACAGCCACTCTTCCATGCTTTGACACACATTGAAAGTCTGTTTAAGAATGGGCCTTGATATGTGATATTCAGAAATAATAGTTTGTTGCAATGATTCGCTTGCTTTACCACTGAAACAACTACCAAACCTCTAACATTGATCCCTAGGAGTTTTCTCTTGTAGAACCTGATGTATTGTAACATTAGTTTCTTTTGTTTAGAGCCTACATAACACAAATTTGTTGAAGTGGTAAACAGAATTCTGTGTAGTTTCTTGTGGTGATGTGTATTTTTGCAAGTGTACATGTATAATACCTTGAAAATTCAGTGGTGATTGCATGTTAATAAGGCTATATTTCATATTTTACAAGAATAACATAGTAGTGTTTACAATCTGCATACATTTATACTTAATGCTAAATTATGATGACCCAGTAAGTGTCACTAGTTGACTGCAAGATTGCATGACATAACTGATGTCTGGTACAGTAAGGGAGAAACATATGGTAGGCACCAGCATACATGATGTTGCTGTGTCATCTTAACAAAAGATTTCAAACCTTCCATGTACATTGAATTTATTAGTCAGGTGTTCCAGTTTTGTGAAACAGTGTAGCTTATTAAATGTTGTCAGTACTTCTGTTACCCAATATTATGTGCAGGTCTTGAAAAAGGTATGTATTGCATTTAATTTTCCTTCACAATTTTTGTTTATTAAATTCTGAGCTCCGTGAAAGTAATCAGCATAGTGACTAGGCTACAGACAGGAGCACTGAGGAATCGTGGTTCAATTTCCTGCCAGGGCACTGGATTTTTCTCTTTCTTAAGTGCCCAGTGCTGTTCAGGGGCACATCCAACCTTCTGTTCATGAGACACCAGGGACTAAGGATAAAGCAGCCATAGCATGAAGTTTGCCATACAAATCCATCTAGTGCCAAGGTTAATAATGAGTAGAACTGTAATTCCACTCCTCCATATGCCTTCATGATGACAAGCAGTAACAATTGTGCATTAGTTACAGAGTTCAATGAAACATCATCTGTTACAGTAGTTACCAAATGTTTGTTTATGCTGTTATATATAGATGCAGACAACTGTGGCCTATAAACCAGAATTTGAAGAACCTTCGGTATATTTTGTAACTTTTATCATATTTTTCTGGGCATAATGCTAGTAATGCTTGAAATATTATTTTTATTTGTAGTAATATAATCTTGTAATGAAATGCATCTTCTTTTGTAAATGTCACTTGCAGTGGTGCAAATGCTAGTTATTATGTAGTAGTTCAGATTCTGGGTCAGTCTAGTGCTCTTATAAAACAATTTATGAACATCTCTTTAAATTCCTGATGATATTATGAACTTCATTATGCATAAGTATCATTTATGATAAGATCTTAAAACAGAGGCTTTAGCTGCTCTTGTTTGTACTCTTCCCTCTGGAATTACCCAGATTATTTGTAACATCGTCCTGCAGCATACTTGAAACTGCACTCTAAGTATGTATGATACATTGTTATTGAAGAATGCGTAAAAACAAGCAGTAGAAATGCTGTGCCAATGGAAGTCTCCACTCTGATTCCATCTCTTGTAACATTAGCAGTTCCAAACCTACCGCTGACACAGATTAGTGATGACCCTGTCAAGAGGGTTTGTCTGGTCTGACCGTGAGTAATGAGTAGAGTGGGTTGGCATTACTGGTCCTAAGGGATGTATGTCTCAGTAAATCTCTTCCATCACCATATGTATTGCATGATTCTCTTCAGGTGCTACATATGATTAATTTGTGCCTAACCTTACTGGCTACCGTCATGTAGAGTTATTCGGATGTAGGTGGAGGGGGGAGAGGGATGTGTTATGGCCTAAGTGGCATAACGGCACTCAAATATTCTGTGTGCACAATCTGTATAGCAGTCGTCCTGTACATAATACCCTTGTGTGACTGAATGAGTCACACTCTGGTTCCCTGTGTGGTGCGCATTGAAGCAAAATAAAAAAAACAGTTGAATATTTAATGTACAATACAATATAGTGTACTCTCTATGATGTATGAGCTGAGGCTGAAGAAACAGTTGATTGTCTAGTATATAATAGAACATATCACAACCAAATGGCAGTACTGAGATAGGTGAAGCCAATGCTAGGGTAGCTGTAAGAATAAAGAGATGACCATGGAAAGACTGTGGAGTAGAACATGAATTTTATGATAGCCTGTCATAATAATAATCACCCTATTATATACATATATATGTATATATATAATCTTATATACATGAGTGAGTCATGGCCCATTTGCCATGATTGCCAGTGTGCTGTGGTTCTCATGTGCTGAGGCACAAAAAAAAAAACTTTTGTAGTTGAGACTGAGTGTGTTCTGTGTGAGGTACAAGATGTGGCTGATAACACAATTGAGCAATGGGCATGCAATACAGCATAGTACAACCAGATGCCAGTACTCTAGTAGATGAAATTAACACCTGGTTTGCTTTAAGAATAAAGAAACATCTGATGAAAGAGGCCACGGAGTAATACATGAATATTATGGCATCCTGTCATATGATGGGTATGTGGCTAATATTTACCTTAATAAAAGAATATGACATGGTGATTAAGTATGCTGCACTCAAACTTATGCTCCCTGTATAAACCCTGACGATCTAGCTACTTGATAGCAATTTCTTTGAACCACTAATCAGCTGCTGTGTCCAGCCATAGTTATAAGCTGTAGTCATTAGCATTCCAAATGCCCTATGTAGGAGATCAGTTAGACTGTGCACTGGAGCTTGAGGTACATGTCTCCAGGGTTCTTTGCTGATGAGTTGACAGCACCATTGATTGCAGGTGCACAGGCTACATGCTGTAGGCTTCTCTGTACTAATTAGACTGACAGTAATAAACATTTTCCAAAGTTGTTTTTTCTTCTAAAGTGCATTCTTGCTGACTTTGCATCCTCCCGACTTAATCTTTCCGCAGTTGCACTAGTCTGGCAACATCTCAGGTGTGCTATTGGACTCTATTATGTGTGACAAAATAGTAATGTTGGCATCTCACTTTACTGTCTGGGTTGTTTTGTTACTCTGAACTGTTAGTGTTACATTAAGCTGTGGCTAGTGACCCTACAAGTATACATTGATCATTCTGTTACCTCTGTTATTGGACTTTTAAAAAATATGACCTCACATTTTGATATTGCCAATAACAAAATGACCATCCCATCTAAACAGTTCCTTTATCTTCTCATAGTTAAATGCTATGTTTACTCTTCGTCTGCTGTAAATTTAAATCATCATTGGATGAGCAGGGTTGTTAGCGTGGTTCCATCAATGACACTTTAGTAAGGAGACTACCTTGGGACATTCTATATATGAGAAATCAAGTCCTTAGTTTAAGATGGGAAATATTACTTATATAAATCAGACTGTCACTACATATTTGTTTATGGGGTGTAATTACACAATTAATATTAATATATCTCATTAAATATTTTTTTTTGTTCTGGTAAAATTGGAATCGGATACTAAGCTCAAGAACTTACAAAATAGAATTTCCACTTCTTGAATCGGCATATTAGAATGTTTTCAAGAATTTGTAATTACTACATAATTGTGTAAAGTCTGACTCTCCCTAATCCAATATTCCATGATAGGGTACATCCCCTGCTCTGGCGTCATTTAATGAAAACCACAAATAATTCTGTGATGATCTGGATCATTTCGCGTGGTTTTCTTGTAATATACGTTGCTCTCGTTTCATTTGTTCACGTAAGTTGCATGTTTATTGTTAATTTAATAAATAATAATGTGTTTTGGTCATGCACAGTGAATTTTGGGTGAGTTAGTTGGCATTGCTTGCACAAGAGTTTGTTTATGTGTAGCTGTCCGAGGGGATGGGGATGTTGATTTCCTGTTTTGTGCTAGAACTTATTACTGTATTTACTGCTAAATATGTATCGCAAAAAACCAGCAAGCATTGTAGGTGTTGATAGTGCATGTAAACTTAAACATGTTTTGCTATCAATACAACGAACAAAATCGTGGGATTGGAACAGAAACGGGACAATGGAGATGACTACATTTACCGTATTCCTTGGGGTTTCTGCTTTATTTGCGTAGTTCCTTGTTCATTTACATTAAAATGAAATTTAAATATTTTTCGTGTTTCTTTTTATGTCTCGTATACTAATTGCCTTGTGCCAGTGCATTAAAATTGTTTACGGCACAAACACTTATTTTTACAAAGTCATGTGTAAGTTATGATGCTGTACTATGCTGACCACCCTTGAGTCAGAAAATTTCCTGGTCTGGGGCTGACCGGGTCCTGAGAGACCGGATTAGACAGGTGTGATCTGTAAAGTATGTAATTGGAATTCCTCACATAGGTATAGCTATTGTTTCATATGTCATTTCACAGAAAAGTGAACCATAGTTGTCATGTTGCATTTTCAAATTTATAAAATGCATTATGTTGCTAGTAACCAAAATTAACTCATAGAAGTATTTTCGAAATTTTATTCCTGGCACAACCACTCATAGTTTACAACATTCTATACCAAATTCTTTGACCTTTGTGAGAGTTTGTACTGAGCAACATTTTTCATTTAGTTGGTAATATTACTGTGACATACCCATTCACTACAGGGCTTTAGCTATATAGCAGAAAACATATAATTAAGTTGTACACGGTAAGGGTTATGAGTTCAGAATTTTTCACTGGTTGGTAATTATTAGGATCTGGCCATTCACCATCCTGTAGTGCCATTATTAAGAAAGAATTGAATACCTCTACTCCACCATAATATATTTTGGCATTGTGTTGAATTAAGCACAGTGGCAACTTTGCTTTACTTGTATCTGGTTTTAAAATCTTTTTATTTGCTCTGAAACATAAACTTTTTCCAAAAACTTTAAAATAATAAGTGGCAGTATATATGTGAATTTGTGTGTTTAAATTTATTTTAGAAACAGACTTTACTTTTTGGATAAATATGCCAATAATATTTGCCACCAGAAGAAAAGAACTGAACATGACCATGTTTTGTATTTTTCTGTAGACACCATTCATTCCCCAACTGAAGGTCAACACTACGAAGGTCATCCATGGGAGAAATGCACATTGCACATTAATGCGAGGTCTAATGTTTGGATCTGGAGTGTCATGCTCTGCAGTTTCTCTTGGTGACAGTAACTGCAAGAATACATTTTTTAATAGCTTACACAATAATTGTTACTTGATGTCAGGTGGGGCTCAGTTTCATCTAATTAACATATCAGAATTTATTTCCTGTATTATTAAATTGTTGTCATATTTGTAAAGGTTAATTGTATGGAAAGAATAGATGGGAAATATGTGACATAAGTAAAGGGCTGAAAGATTGCAGGGTGGCTGCTCTTATTGTTCCTATACTCTGTATGTATTGTTCTTAGATTCTTGTTAATTTTGTATTCTTTTCCTTGCTTTCAGAAATTCAAAGGAATCGAGAGTTCTACAAGAATGCAGATGTGAGGCCTCCATTTACCTATGCATCCTTAATACGGCAGGTATGTTTACATTAATATCTGTTATCTGCAGATAAAATTCAAGGAATTCTTGCGGCATGTAATTTACAGAGGTTGCCCAAAAAGTAATGCCTCACAATTTTTTTTTCTCAGTGAGTAACAGAGCTAGAAAGCTGTATTTCAGGCAGTACACATGTGAACTTCTGCCATTCTGCGCACAAATTTGCAGATGTTCCCAACACATGACACCTCTGCTCCAGCTTTTCCAAAAGGGGTGTACCAGTGATAGTTATTACAATCAACATGTGGTGTTAGTGTTTCTTGTTGCAGTGAAAGAAATGATGGGGAGCATCCATAAATTGCTCAGCATTATTTATGGAATTGCTGCAGTCATTAGTAGCACTATAGGTCACTGGGCAAAAAGAGTGAGGGATGTAGAAGTAAGAAACACGCAGCTCCTTGATTTTTCTCCATCAACCGGAAAAGTGATGGTCACAATATTCTGGAGCTGTGAAGGACTGATTCTTCTTGATGTGATGCAGAGGGGAATGAAAGTTAACTCAGACACTATACCAGCATGAGGAAGTGTTTCCATTGTGTTTGGCATGACAAGAACCTGTACGAAGTACTGCTTCAGCACAATAACACAAGACCTCATACTATCGTCGAGACTCAGGAAGCCATCACACAACTTGATGGATGGAGTTACCTCATCCACCCTACAGCCCTGACTTAGCATCCTCAGATTTTCACCTCTTTGGAACCCTGAAAGATGTTGCCTGTGGAAGGAAGTTTGAGTAGAATGATGATGTGGTCAGCACCATCAGAACTTTCTTCCATCAACAGGACAAGGAATAGTACCAGTTGAGCATACATGCCCACGTTCCATGCTGGTGCATAGCTGTAGAACTTCATGGAGAGTTTGTAGAAAATTAGGATATATATAAACTAAGGTTCAATCAACATTGTATATTATTGTCAAGATTTTTGAATAAATATTTGGCAAGAAAAAATGTGGGGCATAACTTCTTGGGCATCCCTCATAGACTTATCATATGATATAAAATTGAAAAACATATGATGGAAATACTATATACAAAAGTACAATTTTGCAACCTATGTATCAGATGGAAAAATTTGTATTCCACGCATCAGAAACCAGTATTTACACGATTACCATTTAATTGTATTGTCATTTTTTTGAGGAGGTCTTTCAATTTCATTTTGCAAGAGGCAATTTTGTATGATTTGTTTTATGCAAGTAGTAATTTTGTCACAAAATTTCAGCCAGCATTTGTGAGTATCTGTTCACAGACGTCAAGCTTATGCTTGTGTTGAAGGCAGTCAGAGCCACTTCCTGTGTCATAATGTCCTTTATATACTTACCCTATTCCTTTATACACATACTTGTTTCTTATGTGGGTTGTTCCTGAAAAAAATGCACATCATCACCTTAGTGGCATGTTCAATGAGCATGACAAACTAATCATTGTAAGCACGGGTCATTAGATGCTTCATCTTTGCATTACGGTCCATTCCATTGACAGGAGGAAGATAATAAGAGTTTGAACCTGTCCACAGGATTTGTTTATTTAGGAATTACTGATTTCATAATACTGATAAAGATATCATTAGCCTAAGTTAATCACCATGTGCATGACTGAACATCATGCACGTCCCAGCTACCTCCATGAATGTGTGTTTGCAGACTGTGTTTTGAACAGAACAATTACTGGACTGATGCAGCAACATTTCATAGTCTGTTTAAACATGAGATGGGAGGGAGACCCATATTTTCATGAGCAACTGACTGAATAATTAACTCCATGGGGCAAAGTCCTGTTTGTTAAGCTAACAGTTCCTAGGTAGTCACAAAACTCCCTGACTTTGATGGAACCAGTGACTTGTCCATGTCCTGTATTATGTGAATCCAATCTCTGCTCTCCTTACTATTTCTTTGAGATTTTTAAAAATTTTATTCTCCCATCTCTGTGTAAGTCTTCCAAGTGGTCTCTTTCCTTCATGTTTCCCTGCCAAAACCCTTTATGCATATATCCCCCATATGTGCCATGTTCTGCACCCATCCCATCCTCTGTGATTTGATCACTCGTATTCTATTCCATGAGGAATGCAAATCTTAAAATTCCTCATGCAGTTTCCTCCAGTCTGTTCCTATTGCCTGCCTCTTGGGCCCAAAAAATTTTCCTCAGTACCTTATTCTTGAACCCCTTCTGTTCTTCCTTTAATATGGGCAACCAAGTTTTACCCACATATGCAACCAGAGGCAAAATTTTATTTCTGTATGTTCTAATATTTATATTCTGAGGTAGTAAATGGGAAGAAAAAAATCCTTCATTAACTGGTAGAAGGCATTTCCTGATAGACTAGCTGCAGACCAGTTAACTTCTCAAGAAGGACTCTGCACCATGGAGTAAGTAAGGCATTTCCTGATATAATCTGCTCTTTATTGCTTTATACATCCCATTGTAATTTGTTAATGTTTTTGCCAAACATATGGACTTTGCCACAATTATATAAGATTGATCAATTTTATTTATGTTGTGATTTTGTCCTTTATTCAGTTCACAAGTACCTTGGTATCCTGTTTGTAAGGTTGCTATGTTAATGAGTTTTTAGGATATCACTAATATCTTGTTGGACTGCCAGCCATGTCAGTGGTTTAGTTAAACTAGTGTATCGGAGACTAATTCCATCTCCACAAGCATGGTTCTGATATATCAGGACAAACTGTTTGATGAAGAAGTCAGAATCAGTCTCAGGAACCATATTTACAGATGTGATTATGGGGATCCTGGTGTATCAAAAGCTTGATGATGTAGATAGAGTTTCTTCTATGATACACTTATTTTCTTGAACCACCTGACATTGCTGTCAGCCTAAGAAGTTTTTGTGTACTTCACTAAAGGCCATATGTTAATGTAGCCACCTTGTAAAAGAGATATCAGCTACTGCATCATACAGAAATAATATCAGGTAGTAAGATGTAATGTATTTCAAGGCATGATAGAATAGACAAGTAATTAATATATAACATATACATATGCCTAATGTATAGACAACTGTACTTTATTTTGTAATAAACATTTCAACACACAAAATTTATGTGCTGCTCTCTTGTAGAGAAAGAACAGTATGGGGTGATACAGGACAATGAATATTTCTAGCGTTGGTATTCAAGGTAATGACTGAAATAAATTGACATTTAGCACAAGCACATAATAAAATGGACTGTCCTGTGAGCTTAAATATTCACTGCCAACATTTATGCTATTGGAATAACTTGTAGCCAGTTTATTATTACAAAAAAAAAGTGGTTGTTTATAATTATTTTTAGAGAAAGTTTTTTTGGTCATAAAACCATGTGGTGTATAATCTTGTAGTTAATGTTTTAGTATAGATATTTTTGTTGAAGGTTATGTTATGTGTACGTTACTGTTGGATATGTATGTCAAAGTAACACCTTCAGTTCTTTCCAGCGTTCTCCAATCCCAGTTCCCAGATGATGGCCAAGGACTGAAATATGTAGAATAAAGAACTGTTTTGTAAGGTGTAATATGATGTTATGATTTTAGTTCATTTACAACTCTAATGCGGGGACTGTGGTAGCACAGTGGTTAAGGTGCTGTGCTACAAATCAGAAGGTCGCTGGTTCGATCCCAGCTGGTGTCAGTGGATTTTTCCTTGACATAAAATACTTCCGATCGCACTACAGGCCTGGGGGTCGACTCACCCTCTAACAGAAATGAGTACCAGGAGTATTTCCTGGGGCTAAAGGTGGCAGGTACGTAAGGCTGACAACCTACCACCATCCTGTGCCGTTGTCACGAAATTGGGGAACCTTAACTTCCTAAGAACCCTCTGGGCCTATCCAGGCCTGTAATGGGGCTGCTTTACCTTTTTACCTTTAACAACTAATGCATGGTAAATAGTGATTATATTTAAAAGTGGAAACAGTTGTGTCATTTAATGCAGTAAACCACACAAGTACGAGGGTGGAGGTGGCAGTGATGTTGCAGTTAAGTGTTTGTATGTAAAGGAACCTAACATTAGTGTGTGCTTATCACTCCTGTCTCATTTTCACCAGGTGTCTGGTCCACATCAGCTGAACTGGCCATCTTGGTTTCATGGTTTTCTTCAGTTTCTCTTGGTGAATGCCAAGCTAGGATTTCAGTGTGGATCGTCATCAATTCCTGCCCCATTTCTCATTCACAGTCATGCATAAACTTCTCTCATGAGCTAGATTAGGGATTAGATTGCATATGGAATGGATGGCCAGAATTTGATTTCCGTTAGGAACAAGGAATTTTCTGTTTTTAACCACTCTTTGGCCAGCTGAAGAGCCCACAAACACTTTTATCCCATAGCTATCAGGGGCTCTTTCAATACTGTAAACCATCCAGAGAATGAAGTGTACTACTTAACCTCCATGTAGTTTCAAGAGTATTAATACATAGAGTGTTGCTTCCACTGTCCCTGTTTATTTTCTTAGCTTGGTGTTTAGTAACTATGTACTAGAATTATCTGTCTGTAAGTTCTACAGAAAATTGACATCTGAAATGATGTTATTAAATAGCTTTCAAAAGAAATTGCATATTTTTTCCAGGGCAGGTTACACGTGACTCAAGAGAATTACACAGAATTGGTAATGCATCTCTTTCTGTTTCAGTCCATCATCGAGTCACCTGATAAGCAGCTCACTCTCAACGAGATATACAACTGGTTCCAAAACACTTTCTGTTACTTCCGTCGAAATGCAGCAACATGGAAGGTACAGTGCCTTATAAAATGATTCAAAGGGTTGGTGAAGGACTGGATGTTTTTGTTTTGTCATGTTATACATAACATACCCGGGGGGGGGTCCCATTTTATCATTGAAAACATAATTTTTCTGGCACAGTTTATGTGTGGGCTATATTATTTGATCAGTACTGATATATTATAAAAGACAAATAAACTTAGAGTTTGTATCCACTGGCAGCCTGCAGACAATTAGCCTGTGGTGTACAGAACACTTGGAAAATTTGTTTCACATAAGAGTGCTAGTGTCCTTATTTGTGTGTATCCTGAACTTTCTGTCTGTCCATATATTTATGTTGCATTATTAATATGCTAGTATTTGTTTTTAATTAAGATGTATTACTAACCTGAGGCATTACTCTAATAATGCTGCATTGTGTTTGCAAATAGTAAATTAGTCATCATATATATTCTCGTTATAAGGTATTACAACTTTCCAGATAACTGTCTAATTTGTATTTCTTCTTCAGCTATATTGAAATTGCAGCGTAACTCTTTTTTCGTCTTGCATGGTATCATTGCAAGTCATCTGTTGGTGTGGGCATTATGTGTAATGTTGAACTATTCTAATAAGAATAAACTCAGGATTATGAATGACACACACATCAGAAATAAGAAAATTCTTTCAAACATACATCAATAAGAGGGTCATTTCATATAAACAAAAATGCCATCACAGTAATTTGCTTACATTATGTTTACCCCTATTATTGGAAGTAGTTAATTTTAAGTAACAGAAGAATAGATAACTTAACGTGTTAATATCTCAGTTTTTAATTACCACATAACGAATCGGGGGGGGGGGCACTATTTCTTTCAACATTAGGTGCAATTTTTGTTGATCGTTTGGTAATTACATACTATTTACTAAATTACTAAACAGTGAAGAAAATTCTATACTTTTATAAAATTTTCATCTGAATTTGTTCAAAGTTAATAAAAACAGAGTTCTACAGGGCATATCATTCATTGTTGACCTGAGCACCACTGCTGTCACTGGATATCTTGGGTGAGTGCAGGCTTTGTATGCAATAAAGCTGCCATGTTGTGGTGGGCAATGAACTAAAGATTCTGTAAATCATAATTTAGAACAATACTGTATACTTATACATACTGTAATTCTCTTTTATTTAAAAAGTTTTTTTATAAATATATTTTTCCTCTTGCTTATAAATTAATGGCACTATGAATTGCTGCAGTTGTATAGCAAGTACAAATATCACAAGTTTCAAATGGGTTTATTGGCTTGGATGACAGAATTTGAAATGAACCTAAAGACAGTACTTTAACAGAAGAGAATTCTTTTGTATGATAACATTAGTCAAACATGTTAGTAACATATGACAGACACTTATATTAAAAAAAAATTTCTGGCTCTAGTATATTGATACAATTAGGTGAATTTAATATGAAGGGCCATTATTTTAAATGACCCCCCTAATGCTAGTCACTTCCTTGTGGTTGGCTCATGGTATACTATATGTTCATGAAGCCCTC
>Ga0123355_10006442_pt1 | contig 17387 bp, 17 predicted proteins | sample TergutEmb28metaG_3_FD_89872 | JGI IMG/M metagenome (GOLD analysis project Ga0123355, IMG submission 89872) | Embiratermes neotenicus P1 segment gut microbial communities from Petit-Saut dam, French Guiana - Emb289 P1 | ecosystem: Host-associated > Arthropoda: Insects > Digestive system > Gut ...
ATCCCGGCTGTAAAACCAACATTATACAGGTTAAAGCCTTGGTGTACCTTCATAATGTTTTGAGAAATGGCCGGCATGACGAAACCTACCATGGTTCCAAACGCCCCCGCAAGAATAAAGCGAGGTATCGTGGGAATATGGTCAAGCATAGCCATTTGAGTAACCGTTGGCCCAAGTGCCGTAGCCAGTACTGTAACTACAATATAATTTTCAGGTGGCTCTTTGCGGAACCTGGCATACAGGTAGCCGCCAAAAAAAATCGGCCATACATTAACAATATTTTTCCCAAAGAATGCGAATCCCGCAAAAAGTAGAAAAGACATGATAAGAGGTCCACTAGCCTTGGGCTGCTTGCGTGATGCATAGGCAAGAACGGCGAAATTAACAATAGCCGCATTCACCAAAGTAGCACCCACTCCACCAACCGCCACATAGTCTGTTATCAAAATATCATAAGACAAAACAATGGCTATCAGCCCGTGAAAAATATCATAGGGAGTATCTACTATGAAAGCGAATACAATAAAATAGATAAAAGTTACAAGCATTACATTGTAAGGATTTTTTAACCACGACTTTACTTTTTGCATTACAAAATTCACCCTTATATTTTAGTAGTAAATAGCTAACTAACTTCAAAAACGCTCGTTCAGCTTGTTATTTTTCCATCCCTCGTCGTTGTGTCCTCCCGTTGGGTGACACCAGCTGGGCGACGCCTAGCTTACTCGATTCAGTATGCGTCGTCGGACGCGCTTAGACTGATGAAAAACTAACGGCGCTCACCAAACGTTTTATGCAATTAGTTAGCTATTAAAAAGGAGAGTTGGCTTTATGCCCTCTCTCCTTTTTCGCAAGCCTTCGAGAGACAACCGATAATTATTTACATCTCGGCAGTTTCAAGCTTTTTATCACCCTTGATAGCCTTAACAAAGAGCAGCAAGGCGATGAGTTGAATTACAAACATGCCGGTCAAAACCATAAACAATGTAGTCAATGTGCTTACATCAGCAGGCGCGCCCGTTGCAGGGTCTGCAAGCGTTAGTATGCTTGTCGCAATTTGCGGTCCAACCAGCGCCGCAATAGCCCACGCAGTCAGCATATAGCCCTGAATCGTTGCCAATTGTTTCATGCCATACTGTTGATCCAATATCCCCGGCAGACAGGCAAAGCCACAACCAAAGAAGAATTGAATCACAAATATCGCAACAAACATTGGTATGAAATACGGTTCAAACACAATGGTAAAGATTGCAAACGCAATCACACACATTGTAATTGACGCAATTGACATAACATAATACGGAAGATGTTTTTTATCTGTTTTATCTTGCGACGAGGCCATTATTAAGCGGCCTATCAAATTCCCGCCTCCGGCAGTAAGAGTACACAAAAGCACGATTAGACCTCTGTGTTGTTCAATATTCAGCCCAGTCATAAGATAAATTTGCTGTTCGTGGCTCATAAGCGCCAAGCCGGCAGCTATATTCAAAAACAGCACTACCCATAAAAACGCGAACTTTTTGCTTAAAATGACTTCCTTCGCGGTGAATTCCCTGGCAGCGGCATCAACCGGCTTGAGCGGCGGTCTGTCAATAATTAAGTATGCAATAAACGTGAGTGCCGCAAATAATCCTGTGAGGATATAAAAAGCTTGGTAAACCGTAATTCTTTCCCACCCCAACAAAATACCCAGGAGTGGGTTGCCGATAAGCCCGGCAAGACCAAAGGCGGCAATCGCAACGCCTGCCGCAAAACCTTTTCTATCTTCGAACCACATCATAAGCGTTTTTATCGGGGTCAGATAGCCCAAACCCAAACCGATACCCTGAACAGGACCAAAGCCTACCACTGTTAAAAGCGGGCTTCTTATGTAAACGCCAATGCCTGTTAAAAACCAGCCCAATGTGAAAAATATAAACGTGTAAAGCGATGCTCTTTTAACCGAGCGCTCTACTATTTTACCGCCAAACGCCGCCGTCATTCCTAAGAAAAACAACGCCAGCATAAAGCACAATGTCAGTATAAACGGGGTGAAATGTGAAAAATATGCGGGAACTCCATCAACATATTGACGAACGCCATCTACATAATACGGCACAGTGCCCCATAACTCAATATCTTCACGAAACAAAGTCCAGCAGTACACCATCCCTGTCGAAAAACTCATAAAAATCATTGGCCAAAAGCCCTTAATCCACCTATCACGCTTGTTCATAGCAACCAATTACCCCTTCTCACTTCGTATGTTCTTAAAAGAATAACAACTCTAAGATTATGACAGAAACACGCGCCACTGTCAAGAGTTTCGCGGAAAAACGCTAAAAAAGAAAAAGCCTCCTACAAAATAGGAGGCAGGCTGATTTTGACAAAAATGCGACAAACAAGAAATTTAATGCATACGCACTCTTACCTCTTCTCATTTCAAAATGAGTTCAAGGCGGAAAATTCTATATAGCCGACAATCATCAAATCACGGCTTTAGCCATAAGAGCTTAGCCATGACACAATCAAGTCTAGTTACGCTCTAACAACATTAGCTGCTTGAGGGCCTTTAGCGCCTTCAACAACATCAAACTGAACTTCTTGACCTTCTTCTAAAGTCTTGAAGCCTTCTGAGTTAATAGCCGAGAAATGAACAAATACGTCATCTTCGCCTTCAATTGAAATAAAACCGAAACCTTTTTCTGCGTTGAACCATTTCACTGTACCTGTTTTCATTAAAAAATCCTCCTAGCAAAAATTAAAAAATGTTATAAATCGCCTCATATATGATGCGTTTATAAGTTACAATAGATACCATATCACAAAAAAAAATGTCCGTCAATGCTTTAATTCATAAAAATTTCACAAAGTTTTCCAATGTTTCATAGAGTTTTTAAGAAGAAACATACAAAAATCGCGCTTTAGGCTCGTTTTTTGCTCGTTAAAGGTCATTAATTGTCGATTTATAGTTTTCATCTACTTGCTTATCCTCTGCTAAAGCGGCTTCTCGCGCGAGCTGGTCGCAACGATTATTCTCAGTATTTTCAGCATGTCCCTTAACCCAAATGAACTCGACTTCATGGACATTTAACTGTTCCAAAAGCTCTTGCCATAAATCGACATTTAGCGCGGAGTCTTTTTTGTTCCTCATCCAATTATTAGCCTGCCATTTTGCTACCCATCCTTTATTTATCGCATCGACCAAGTACTTTGAGTCCGAATAAAGCTTGACAATGCACGGCTCTTTGAGTGCTTTTAGCCCTTCGATTGCAGCGAGCATCTCCATGCGATTATTCGTCGTCAGCTCAAAGCCGCCGGAAAGCTCTTTGCGCCCACTTCCATATAACAAAACTATGCCAAATCCGCCGGGCCCAGGGTTGCCGGAACACGCGCCATCAGTATAAATGTGAACTGTTTTCAACCTAAGCCCTCCCGACCAAAAATTCGGCATAAACTAAATCTTCTTGTGTGGTTATTTTGATATTTTCGCGGCTGCTTGCAAGTATTTCTACGCGCTCGTTCATATGCTCCAAAAGCGACGCATCATCTGTTCCCAAAAAACCCGATTTTAGCGCAAACTCATGCGCCGAAAGAAGCAACTCGCGCGAAAAAGCCTGCGGCGTAACCGCGCCCAAAAGCGAATCTCTTGGAATGGTTCGCGCTATTTGCCCGTCCGCAACCTCTTTAATCGTATCGGTAATTGGCACGCCCAAAATGGCAGCACCGCTTATTTTCATGGCTTCATAAAGCCGCTCAATATCTGCGCGCTTAACAAACGGCCGCGCGCCGTCATGTATCATGACAAAAGGTTGCGTCGCTGCTTTCACTCCGTTTAGCGACGATTCCTGGCGGTTTTTGCCACCTTCTATTAGCTTGATTTTAACGCCGTAGTCAGCTTCGAGCGGCTTTGTGATATTCTCGCGACAATACTCCATCCATTCACCGGAAACCACAACCATAACCTCGCCTACAAACGTCAAGCCCAAAAGTGCCTCAATTGATCGCGACAAAATATACTTGCCGGAAATTTTCAAGTATTGTTTAGGCGCATCCGAGGCAAGCCTCGAACCAACGCCGCCTGCGAGTGTTATCGCCGTAACTTTAGTATCCATTCAAACGTTTCGCGGCCTTAACAATATGCCGGGCTAAAACCGCATTTGTTACAGAGCCAACGCCTCCGGGAACAGGTGTGATGTACGAACATTTACCCTCAACCGCAGCAAAATCAACATCGCCCACGACCTTACCCTCGTCCGTCACGTTTATGCCAACGTCTATAACAATCGCACCATCTTTTACAAACTCATCTGTCACAAAGCCCGCTTTGCCGATCGCCGCGACTAAAATATCCGCCTCGCGGCAAACCGCTGCAAGGTCTTTCGTACGGCTATGGCAAATTGTCACTGTCGCATTTTCGTTTAGCAAAAGCATCGAAACCGGCTTTCCGATTACCATGCTGCGCCCAAGCACCACAGCTTTTTTGCCCGAAATATCTATTTTGTGGAACTTCAAAATCTCCATGACTGCTTTCGCCGTGCAGGGTGCGTAACCTGTTTCGTCCGATGTACAAATCTTGCCAAAGTTCACAGGGTTCATGCCGTCGATATCTTTAATCGCAGAAATCGTGTACTCAACCTCGCCCGTGTCAATATCTCTCGGAATCGGGCGGAATAATAACATCCCATGAATATTTTCCATATTGTTAATTTTCTCAATCTCTTTGAAGAAATCCTCTTTCGAGATATCTTCCGGATAAGTAAACGGCACGCAGTCGATATTTAGCTTATCGAGCCATTTCATGGTCGCTTTTTCATAACTAACCGCGTCCGGCCGCTCACCAACCCTGATGGCCGCCATAGCACATTTTATCCCCTTTGAAGCCAAAAACTCGATATCCGCTGTGATTTCTTCACGCAAAAAATCGGCTATTTCCTTGCCTTTCATTAGTGTTGCCATGCTAATTCCCCCTTATATGTTGTTTCTCGAACTTCATTTAGATGACTACCCCGCCCCTAAGCCTACAAGTCCCTAAAAACCTCATACCCACTTGCGGATGACCCATCAAATCCAAACTGTTAATAAAAAGTTGCATTTTTGTACCGGTTATGTTGAGCGAAAGGCTGATAATCTTCTCACCCGTAAGGCTATTTTCCACCTCTTCCACCACCTCAATCTCGCCAAGCACGCTATAATCTGTTTCGCTTTCTTCCATCGGCAAGAAAAAGCCTTCAACCACCGATAATACATCCTCATCCATAAGCCGCTCCGCAATATCAGCATCAAGAGCCGCGTCCAAATCAGTTTGCTCCAAATCACCACATGAGCAAACGCCCTGCATTCGCACACTTATATCTTCGTAGTTGCCGGCTTCGCCATCCGCCTCATCATTTTCCTTATAAACCGGCAAAATAATCGACCCATAAACCGAAAACGCCGCGTAATTGACCAGCCTTTTTACTATCCCAAGCTCCCTGGAATATGTAACGCTTCGCCCGTGGTTGATGAATTTTTGTTCATCTCTTAGATAATCTATGCGATTTTGCAACGCGAATACCAGCTCATTGCCTGTTCCAATGTCTTCAAAGACTATCAAAGGCTGATTTTCAGCGAACTCAACGATATATTTATTAACCGCAAAGTCGCGCGAGCAAAGCGCAAACGCCTCGCAGCTGTCAATGTTCAAATTATCGTAATTGTCAACCGTTCCGCGCGCCAAAACCCCAATTCCATTGCCATACATTTTATAGCATTCGACGAATAAACCCAAATCGCCGCAATCAAAAACGACCTTTTTATCAGGCTTATCTTCGAGTTCTTTTGTTATTCGATTAATGTTTTTGAAAAAGTTGTCGCGCGTAAATCCAACCGCGCGCATAAAAACATCCATTTCTCCACCTATAGTTTTCCTAATCTGCAAACATTATAATGAACTGTCGCGCGCATTACAATAGTTTTTACAGTATTTTAATAAAATCAATTGAAAAAAATATTTGGTTGAGTTAGTATAATAGTATAATCCCTTGGACAGGAGCAATAGCATGGACGAAGTCAACCTAAATTACGCGGCGACATCTAATAAAAAGCCGGATGTGGTTTTAAAGACCATGAGCGACTATATTTTATCGAACAACTTCAAAAATCCCGGTCGAGGAGCTGGCTCAGGGCATATTGAGCTGGACGCGCGCTTGGCTTTGGGTAAACTATTTAACGCGGCTAAGCTTGAAAATATAATATTCACATCAGGGGCTACGAGCGCGCTTAATATGGTTCTTTTTGGCGCGCTAAAACCTGGCGACCATGTGATAAGCACGACACTTGAACATAACGCCGTCGCCAGACCTTTAGAGATTCTCGCCAAAAAAGGTGTGATTGAAATTACATATCTGCCTTGTGAAAACGGCGAAATGTTTGACCCGGAGCTTGTGAGGTCGAATATCCGCCCCAATACCAAGCTGATGGTAATGACGCACGCCTCCAATATCACGGGAACGATACTTGATTATGTGGCATGTGCGAAAATCGCTAAGGAACATGGGCTTTTGTTTGTCTTGGACGCGGCGCAGACTGCCGGTCTGATTGATATTGACTTTGACAACTCCGATATCGACGCGCTCGTTTTCACCGGTCACAAAACGCTGATGGGGCCTACAGGAATCGGCTCGGTTATATTCAAACCAGGCGCCGCTAAACAAATCGAGCCAATAGTTTCAGGCGGGACAGGCAGCATCTCGCATCTTCTTGAGCATCCCGATTTTATGCCGGACAAGTTCCAGCCGGGTACGCCGAATACGCTTGGGCTTATTGGTCTTGCGGCGGCGGCTTCGTATGTGAGCGAGGTCGGAGTTAAGAATATATTTGATTATAAAGCCAAGCTCACCAATATGTTCATGGACGGCATTAGGCAAAATGGTGTAACAATCTACGGAGCGAAGCACCGCGCACCAATAGTCGCATTTAATATAGACGGATTGGACAATGGCGTTTTGGAGGACATTTTGTACGATAAATACGGCATCGTGACGCGCTCAGGGCTGCATTGCTCGCCGCTTGCGCATAAGTCAATCAGAACGTATCCACAAGGCGCGCTGCGGGCGAGTTTTGGCTATTTTAACACCGAAGATGAAGTAAAATACGCCATAGAGGCGGTTAATCATATTGTAAAGGAGAGGAAATAAGACATGGATTTAATCTTAACAAACGGTAATTTCTACACAATGGACAAGGCGAATGAGAACGCCCAAGCAGTCGCAATCAAAGACCGTGTAATCAAAGCTGTTGGTACGGACGCGGAAATTTTGGCACAAAAAACTGACCAAACTGAAGTCATCGACCTTGGCGGCAGAACTGCCGTTCCGGGTTTCAACGACTCGCATCTTCACCTTTTAGGCTATGCAATCGAGCTTAGCATGGTCGATTTAAACGGCGTTAAATCGCTAGAGGAGATGTCTGAGCGATATCACAAGTATATTGCAGAAAACAATGTAGCGGAAGGCTCACTCATTTGGGGAACAGGTTGGAACCAAAACTTTTTTGCTGATCAAAAGACGCCGACTAAGTATGACCTTGACAAAATCTCGACTAAGTACATGATAGTCGCTGACCGCGCTTGCCACCATGTTTGTAGTGTAAATAGCGCGGCTCTTGCAGGCTTTGGCGTTGATAAAAACACGCCTGAAGTTGAAGGCGGCGAAATAGTTCGCGAGGAAAATGGCGATCCGCTCGGCATTTTCAACGAAACCGCGCGTATAATCTTTCGCGCAAATCGTACGTTTAATACTGCGCAGATTGAGGAGCTCGTATTAAAAGCTGCACCCAATTTCCATAAAATGGGCGTGACTAGCGTTCAGAGCGACGACTTTAGCGTACTCACGCATCAAGACAATGTTTATGAAGCGTATGTGAATCTTACAAAAGCGGGTAAAATGCCGCTGCGCGTAAACGAGCAATGCCGAGTCATGGGGCTTGAAAATTATAAGAAAATGCTTGAGATTCCACAGGTTGATGCTGATGTTGCTCCTTATTTCAAGCTGGGTCCTGTTAAAATACTTGCGGACGGCTCTCTGGGCGGGCGCACGGCGTTCATGAAAGAAGAGTATCATGATGATCCAGGCAATTTTGGCATACCGATCTACGGCAAGGAAGAGTTCGACGCAATTGTCAAGCTCTGCCATGATAAAGACCGCCCAGTAGCGATTCACGCGATTGGTGATGCGATAATGCAATGGTGCCTGGACGCGATTAAGGAAAACCAAGCAAGAGACCCAAAACCAAACCTGCGCCACGGAATTATCCATTGCCAAATCACGGATGAAAAGCAGCTTAGAGAGTTCAGGGACAACAATGTAGTAGCTTATATCCAGCCAATATTCATACACGCGGATTGGGTCGTCGTGACTGACAGAGTAGGCCCCGCAAAATCACATACAAGCTATGCATTTAAGACGCTCAAAGACCTCGGCGTGAAAATCCCGCTCGGGACAGATTGCCCAGTAGAAGTGTTCGATCCATTCAAAAACATCTACTGCGCCGTAACAAGAAAAGATTTGGAAGGCAAGCCTGAAAACGGCTATAACCCGCACGAGGCGCTAAGTGTACATGAGGCAGTTTATGCATACACTGTTGACGCAGCCTACGCGTCGTATGAAGAAGATGTAAAAGGGCAAATTAAGCCGGGAATGTACGCTGACATCGCAGTATTGTCGAAGAATATATTCGAGATTAAACACGAGGAGATACTCGAGACTGAAAATGTACTTACCGTGTTCGATGGCAAGGTTGTTTACAAGGCTTACTAGGGGGTAAACTATGAACTATGACTCATTCAAATGGATAAACAAAAGCGAGCACACTATCGATGGGGACAAAATAACTATTCAAGCTCCCACCATTACTGATTATTTCAACAGTCCCGTGCCTGAAAATGGAAAGTTTAACGAACCCGTGGTAAACGCACCGTTTTTCTATACTGAAATCGAGGGCGACTTTGTTATAAAAGTCAAAGTAAAACCCAACTTTGAATCGAATTTTGACGCTGCTTGCATTATGGTGATCCAAGACGACTATACATGGATCAAGGCCGCATTCGAGAAAACCGATTTTGCTACAGCAGCTGTAGTCAGCGTCGTTACTGATAAGATTTCGGATGATGCGAACGGATGCAATATCAACGGCGATTCAGTCTGGCTGCAAGTGGCACGAGTTGGAGAAAATTTCGCTATCCACTATTCGCTTGACGGCGAAACATATGAAATGGTGAGGGTATTTTATCTTAAAACTGACAAGGTGCTTAAAGTCGGAATCGAGGCGCAAAGCCCGACGGGTAAAGGCGGACCGCGTGAGTTTAGCGGGCTTTCGATTGAGAGAAAGACAATAAAAAACTTACGCGCGGGAGCTTAATTAGCAATTTACATTACATATCAAAAAGGGCGCGATATTTTAATCGCGCCCTTTTTCTTTTATCAACCCTAAACCGAGTACCTCTTAATCACCCGAATAACCTCGCTAACCCCATTTGTCATCAGCGAATTTTCCATCGCCGCTATATATTTATCCTTATACGTGTATAAATCAATAATCTCCATCACAAACGTTAATGAATCTATATTTTCTTCATGCAAAACTTTTGAAAACCCTTGATTTTTAAAAGATTCTGCATTTTCAATCTGATCTCCGCGGCTTTGAGCCTTTGGAAGAGGTATCAGTAAATTCGGCTTTTTGAGCGCTAAAAACTCAAAGATAGAGTTCGCACCGGCTCTGCTCACTACAATGTCCGCAGCCGCCAATATATGCGGCATTTCCTCGTTTAAGTACTCAAACTGCGCATAGCCCACCGTTTCTTGAAGCTCCGTGTCAATATTGTTCTTGCCGCATAAATGAACGATGTTATAGCTCTTTTTCAAAGTCTCCAGCGACTCTCTAAGTACCGAATTAAGCTTCGCAGATCCTTGTGAGCCACCCATAACTAAAAGAATCGGCCTAGAATCGTCAAAACCGCAAATGTCCCGGCCTTTATCAGCGTCACCTTCAAAAATCGACTCCCTGATAGGCGTCCCCGTAAGATGTATTCGGCTATGCTTAATATGCGCCTTGCTCTCCGGAAACGATATGCAAACGGTCCTCGCAAATGGCAGGCTCATTTTATTAGCAAGCCCCGGCGTAATATCCGATTCGTGAAGCACTACCGGAATTTTCAAAATCCCCGCCGCCAAAACTACCGGCACAGTAACAAAGCCGCCCTTTGAAAAAACTACATCCGGCTTTATCTTTTTAAGCAGTTTTATCGCCTGAGTAAAGCCTTTTATAACTCGAAATCCGTCCGTAAAATTCTTAATATTCATATATCTGCGCAGCTTTCCACATGAGATTGCGTAATAAGGTATCCCTACTTTCTCAATAAGCTCGCGCTCTATACCATCTTCACTTGCAATATAATAAATCTCATAATCTTTTGATAGTGAGTCAAGTAACGCAATATTAGGTATTACATGCCCGGCAGTTCCGCCGCCGCTCATAACTATTTTTTTCAACCCAATTCCTCCCGCTGACTTTATGTCATGCCACACTATTAATTGTAACCATTTCATCCAAAAAGTAAAGTATAATATTGTTTCGCTCCTATGTGTTATGATATTAAATAAAATTTCTTTATATGCAACTTCGATATTTAGCACTTGACAAAACCGCAAACTAAATGTAAAATAGTAATTCGTGAGAGTACCCGCCCGAGTGGCGGAATTGGTAGACGCAAGGGACTTAAAATCCCTCGTGGGCAACCACGTGCCGGTTCGAGTCCGGCCTCGGGCATAGGAAGAGCGCACAAAGGCAGATATAGGCTTTTGTGTGTTTTTTCTATGCACATTTTTATGAGGGGTTTTGTCATGCAGTTTAAGAGACACACCAATGTACACGCATCGGGAGCTTTGTGATTCGTTAGTGTGGGCATCCCTTCGAGCGAACACTGTCCCCCCCTATCCTCCCATACAAAAAAGCCGACCCCTATTCCTATCAAAGCCGACTTTTATATTTTTTACCTATCATTTCCAACCATACACCGAAAACAAAACGCGATCCTTATAATTCTTAATCGCCTGCGCCACGTAATCAACCATATTGTTCGGCAGTGCGTCAATATCTACCCATCTAAGCTCATCGCATTTATCAGGCTCCATTATCCGCGTCTCGCCGTTCCAACTCTCACATACAAAGAAATAATCAATCCGCTCATCCTCTTTCTTCCTATGCATTACTTGGATGGCTTTCAGATTTTCTAAAGTGATTTCTATCCCTGCTTCTTCTTTTGCCTCGCGAATCATGGCATTAAAAACATCCTCACCGCCATCTATATGCCCAGCGACTACGCTATAGTTCCCGTCCTCATAACCAGTGTTAAAACGCCTTTGGAGAAGGATTTGATTGTCTTTTAGCAAAAACAAATGTACTGCTACAGCAAACTTTGTCCTTGACAAATTAATACCCCCTACTCAAACCTCAAAGCCTCAATCGGGTCAAGCTTTGCCGCTTTCGCCGCCGGATATACTCCAAACACAATACCAATTATGGCACTCACCAAGACAACAATACCGACCGTCACCACCGATATATAAGGCGTGAGCGGCATTCCCGTTATCATTGTGGCTATGAGTGCAAACAATAGTCCGCCTGAATAACCGAAAAGTATGCCAACTGCGCCGCCTATCGCCGTAAGTATCACTGCTTCGACTAAAAACTGGAACTGAATATTCCAATTGGTCGCGCCAAGCGATTTTCTTATACCAATCTCACGCGTACGCTCCGTGACCGAAACCAGCATGATATTCATAACGCCAATACCTCCTACGAGTAAGCTGATGCCGGCAACAACGCCCATAAACAAAATGAACATATCAATCACCGTATCAAAGATTTCGAATATACCCATCATGGATTGTGCGTTGTATCTCCCCTCTGTGCCGCGGTCGAACTCAATTATTCGAATAGCGTTTTCAGAGATTTCTGTAACTCTATCCACATCAGCTACTTGTATAGAGATGTTGTTCACCGTGTTCATGCCGCCGTTATAGCGATCTTGTACAAGTGTAAGAGGCACTTGGAAGCTTCTGACCGGCGAAAACTGCGCCTCCATGGCGCTCATAACACTAGATTCCGTCACGCCTACTATTGTGAGTGTAAGCCCTCCTGCCCCGTCGTCTATATCTACCGTTTCACCCACAACATTTGCGCGCCCGAATATCAAAAGAGCGTCATCTTCATTTATGACCGCAACTTGCGCTCGCGCAAGTAAGTCCTGCTCAATTAAAGGTCTTCCATAAGCAAGTACAGAGCGATTCATCCTAAAATACGCATCGTCTCTGCCTACAATGCTCGCCGTATTCACTGTCCCGTCTACACGCTCTAACGACTCCCAAAACGAGAAGGTAATACTCGCACTAACATCTATCAAATCCTCATACCTTCTCAACTTTTCCACATCATCCATGGTAAGAAGGTCATGGGTCTCTATTCTATGCAGGCCGCCCCTTGTTGTCGTATTTATCGTGACTATGTCAAGTCCCATCGCGTCAAATTCACTATTAATCCCTACTCTGTACCCCTCGCCAATGCTCATTATCATCATAACCGACCCAATGCCGACCACAATGCCAAACATCGTAAGCGCGGAACGCATTTTAGAGCCTGCGATACTTTGAAGCGACGACAGAATACTTTCAAATATGTTCATAAACCCTCCGTTGGTTATGTGCTGCTATTATTTAGATACTAATTTACTCATATCGCAATGCTTCAATCGGATTCAGCTTAGCCGCTTTGCCCGCCGGATAAACCCCAAATATAACACCGATAACAGTCGAGGCAAAAAAAGCAATAGCTATATTCGTAGCAGATATTGAAGCATTCACCTCGGCATCCATAAGCGCCGATATAAATGCCACCGCAATTTCTGACGCCACAAATCCAAGCACTATGCCAATACCGCCGCCAATTGCAGTTAGCGTTACCGCTTCCAACATAAATTGTGCCTTGATGCTGCGCTCGGTGGCGCCTAACGACTTTCTTATACCGATTTCACGCGTTCTTTCCTTCACCGTTACAAGCATTATGTTCATAACGCCAACGCCACCTACAAAAAGGCTTATCCCAGCAACAAAAGCAACAAAAGCTGTAACCGCCGTAGTTATTACGTCGATAATGTCAAACATCTCTCCCGTGCTCATTACCATAAATCCATCTTCTGTATCATGTCGGATATCTAAAAGAGCAGATATTATTCTTGCCGTTTCTACTATATCAGCGTGAACAGAGACAGCGGCTGCTATAAAACTAACCGCATCTTGATCATTACCTATAATATCGTTATAAGTCGTTATTGGTATTACCGCTAACGCACGGCTCACAGGTGTCATCATGGCCGCCATCATAGCATCCATTCCTCCCGGATCATAGTCACCGTCTATTACTCCTATGACCGTAAAGCTCTCCGTGCCACGCCAAGAAGTAAGCTCAATCTGTTCACCCACAACATTTAAAAAGCCGAATGTCTCAAAAGCAGTCTGCGGGCTAATAACCGCAACCCTCAAATGATTCTCAACATCCACATGGTCAATAAATCGGCCTATTTGTATATCAACTTGCTCAATAAGATTATAATTCGCATCTATCCCTGATATTGAACCGTTTCTTACTCTTCCGTCCCGACGCTCAAGTTCAAAGCCCCAAATTTCGTCCAGTATAGTTATACCATCCACGCCGTCAAGCATCATTATAGCATCCGCATCCGCCATGGTTAGCTCCGCAGTTGATTGAGACGCTATTTGTATAGTGCGCCTCTCTATGCCGTCCATCTCGTCAAAAATAGTGGTCTGCACGCCGTCACCTACCGCCATAATTGTGATAACCGAGCCGATGCCTATAATAATCCCAAGCATAGTAAGCATCGAACGCATTTTATGCGAATAGACGCTCCTAATGGCCGAAAGTACGCTTTCAGTTATGCTCATTGTGCCTCGCCTGCCTTTACGGGATTCTCCACTATTTCATCTCTCATAATCTCGCCGTCTTTAAACGTGATAATGCGCCCGCCATGCATAGCGATATCAGGCTCATGCGTAACCATTAGAATGGTCGCACCTTCCTCGTTTAACTGTTGGAATATGCCCATAATCTCCGCACTCGATGACGAGTCCAAGTTACCCGTCGGCTCATCCGCCAAAATAATCGCGGGCGAATTAACCAACGCGCGCGCAATAGCTACCCTCTGGCGCTGCCCGCCCGAGAGTTCGTTAGGTCTATGTTTACCACGATCAGCAAGCCCTACTCGCTCAAGGGCAATCTTCGCCGCTTCGCGCCGTTTGCTCGCCGATACTCCCGCATAAATCATCGGAAGTTCAACATTTTGCAGAGATGTCAATTTAGGCAAAAGATTAAACGACTGGAATACAAATCCAATCTTTTTGTTCCTTATCTCCGCAAGCGCGTTCGAGCTAAGCCCGGCCGCGTTTACCCCGTCCAAAAAATATTCGCCGGCCGTGATTGAGTCAAGACAGCCGAGTATGTTCATAAGCGTGGACTTGCCCGAGCCGGACTGACCCATAACAGACACAAACTCCTTTGGAGCTACCGCAAAATCAACCCCGCGAAGAGCCGCCACTTCTATACTTCCGTTTTTATAGACCTTGTGCAGGCCTTTAACTTCTATTATCAATTTTTAATGCCCTCCCTCGTCATCATCATCCAAATTCATAGGAGTGACAATCATTCCATCATACATAGAAAGAGTCGGCTGAGTAACAATGAGTTCTCCTTCATCAATGCCAAGAGCCTCAACAAACATATCTGCATAAAGCCCGAGCTCAATAACCCTGCGCTCAAGTGTATGTCCATATTCACCCTCGTGCACAACGAATACAAAAGTATCGCCGTCTCTGTCTCTGAGCGTCGCCAAAATCGGAACAACCACGATATCCTCACGCGTTTCCAGCGTAATGCGTCCGTCAAGCGAGAAGCCCGGACGAAGTACCTTCGAATATTCACAAGGAATTATCGTAACTTCAATAGGCATAACGCGCTCAAGGCCATTTGCGGTCTGTCTTTGTTCTGCAATTGTGCCAATTCTTGTAATTGTACCATAAACCGTATTTCTCTCAAGTACCAAGCCTGTTATTTCAACTTCTTGCCCAAGCGCAAGACGAGCAGCGTTTCTCTCGTTTACATCAAGTCTAACAACAAAGTTTTCAACATCCGAAATCTCTATAATTGGTCTATCTGCCATAACCGTTTCACCTCTCGTGAGCGAAAGCATCGTAACAGTGCCGCTCGTAGGTGCCGTTAGATACATAACGAAATCATCAAGCTCGCGTCTCGCATCATTTAATCTAAGTCTTGCTTGTTCAACCGAAATTTGACGCTGAGCTATCATGTTTTGCGCTTCTCTTGTATCGGTTCTTGTGCGCGTTTCGTTATAAACATTCTCTCTATGCGCAAGCGTCGCTTGAAGTCCGTCAAGCGAGAGCTCATTTCTAGAAATTGCACTCTCAAGATTTGCACGCTCATCACTTAAGTCACGAACCGCACGTGATAAGTTATCAAGTGTGTCGCGGCTCACCGCACCCAAATCATAAAGCGCGCGATTTTGATCATATGTCCTTTGCTGGTCAGCGATTCTCGTATCCAATCGCTCCAAATCTCTTCTAAAATTATCTATCGTCATCTCAATATTCGTTATCTCTTGGCGCGTTTGCGTAACGCCCAGGCGTGAGTTCTCAATAGCAGTATCTCCGGCAGGCATCCTTGATTCAGCGAGCGCAATTTCAGCACTTCTAAGCGAAAGCTCTGCTTCTTGGACGCGTGTTTCAAGCCTCTCGCGGCTTCTCTCGCTAAAACGCACCAAAACATCGCCCTCGCGAACAGTATCGTTTCTTTCTATGTATAAATACTCAACTTCCGCCATAGCAACCGAAAAAACCATCTCAGTATTTAGCATAGCAACGTAACCCCTTGCGGTCACGGTATTTACTATTGTGTCGCGTTCTATCTCCTCAACCATAACAGGATTTGTAGCAACAAGCCCCGCATTTACCGCATTTAAAGCAAAAATGCCTACCCCCGCAAGTAAAACAATGACAAGTATTATGATAATCCTTTTCTTTTTCATAAAATCCTCCGGAAAAATTTAAATTAATTGTATTTATTTACTCTAACCACTAAAAAGATATACGCAAACCTCGCGTATATAGTTTGACGATAATTGTAAACATTTTATGTCCAAAACTATGGCGCCATCATTCAGTATAACAGTTATAATGGTTACACACAAACTAAGCTTTTATTACATTTCTTTGAACAACTTGTAAATGGGAGAGCATGTCTTGCTACAAGCTACTCTTTCCCCTTTCCCTTCCTCCTAAACTCATAAATACCCATCACAAGCAAGAACCCGCCAAAAAGCCTTCTCAGAATCTCCGGGTTCATCCGAACCGCTATAACCGCCCCGAGAACCGCGCCGATTACGCCGAATACTATCAGCTTTTTAACAGGCCCTTTCTCGATATTGCCGCTCTTGAAATGCGAAATTAACGCGACTATCGCCGTCGGAATAAAGTATATTAAATTAACGCTCTGCGCCTGCTGCTGCGAAAGCCCGTAAAACAGCGTCAAAGCCGGGATGAGCAAAGTCCCGCCGCCTATGCCGAGCCCACTTATAACGCCTGCCGCAATGCCGATTAACACATATATTATATTATTCAAAATATCATCCTAACCGCAGCGATTATCATAGCTGCGCCGAATATTTTGTGGAGTAAGCTGCCTGAAATTTTGGTGAGTAGCCTTGCTCCAACAAAGCCGCCCAATGTGCCGCCAACCGATACCCATATGATAATTGGCCATTCAGCGTGATTTGTGCGCAGATAAACGATTGTGCTTACGATGGTTAGCGGAAGTATTATAGCTATTGCGGTTGCGTGGGTTTTGTGCTGATCTATACCTAATTTTTGCATCCCCGGCACAAGTATCGAGCCGCCGCCCGAGCCGAAAAGCCCATTCGCCACGCCGCTTACTATACCGAGTAAAGCCATTTTGATATTGTTCATTTCAATGCTCCTTTGGATTGTGTTTACTCTATTTTGCCCATAATGAACTCTTGAAATGCACGCAAAAGCGTGTTATTCTAACATAAGAAAATTTTAGGAGAAGCCACATGTCAAAACTAGTCGGAAAAACCGCCACGCATATAACGCTTGGTTGCAAAGTGAATATGTATGACACGCAAGCCATGCTTGAGATTCTCGAGAGCCACGGCATGATTGTAGTGGACTTTTCACAAACAACGGCAGGGCCGATGGACGTTTGCATAATAAACACTTGCACCGTTACAAATTCAGGCGATAAAAAATCGCGCCAAGCCATTAGAA
>Ga0123355_10006443_pt1 | contig 17386 bp, 11 predicted proteins | sample TergutEmb28metaG_3_FD_89872 | JGI IMG/M metagenome (GOLD analysis project Ga0123355, IMG submission 89872) | Embiratermes neotenicus P1 segment gut microbial communities from Petit-Saut dam, French Guiana - Emb289 P1 | ecosystem: Host-associated > Arthropoda: Insects > Digestive system > Gut ...
AACAACAGAATAGCTGCAACACTGTATTCCCTAGGGACATAGTTTGTCTCAGGAATATAAGTATAAATACCCTGCATAAAGGAGATGATGATGATGATGATGATGATGATAATAATAATAATAGTTCGTGGCATGGACCACGGAACTTTATATTTTTGTTTGGTGTACTTGATCTCTCTCTCTCTCTCTCTCTCAATGTTTAAATTTGATACTTATGAATCATTCAGGTATGATCACACTCCATTAGGAAGTACCATTCAAAATACATGTCACTTGACTGCAACACTCTTCAAGAAATGGAGATACTTTCAAAGACAATCACAATCTAGTGGTAGCCCACAGAGATACCAGATACCAAGAAATGTGTTGTATGTGTATATGATTTTAATGTCCTCTGTGGCAAGTTAGCATTCATCATGCCAGTATTATCATATTCAGCAAATGGTTAAATGAGGGACAACCTTAAATCAAGGAACATAAACTGTTACAGCATTTGTCCATTATTTCTTGTAACATCTACCATGTAGTCAGCACCCTCAGTACTGGAAATATACCACATACCTGTGTCTCCTGTGTTTCAGCTTCCTGGCAGACAAAATGGACAAAGTCAGACAGGGTGTCATGACCATTCTCTGGGTACTTTGTTGGGCTGTGTTGAGGATGAGATTGCTGATCCCCATGTTGGGATGGTGTTGGTGCCTGCTGGTAGTAGCTGGCTGCAGCACCTGTCGCCCCTCCTCCACTGGACATGGAAGCCACAGAGCTATGCTGAGATGTCAGGCCTGTTGAACACACACAGAACAGGCCATCAGAAAGAGCATTGCACATGTTCAATGAAAGAAATTCCCTGACACACAGATTATGTCTATCTACTAATACACTTAATTAATTCTGACACCAGAAGACAAACAAATCAACCACTTCCCAGGCAGTATGTGTAAGTATTAAAAAAACTCATCACATAAGCATTTACACATATGCAATATAGCAAGGCCATTCTACACGAAGTTAATGCTAAAGGATGAGATGTGGCTTGAGTAAAGGAGTAACAGAGTGAGAGTGAGTAGATGGATGGGTAAATGAGGAAATGTGCACCCACCACCCTATGTCACACAACAATATAATATGGAGAATTACATTCATCAGTTTCCTAGTAGAAGGAATGCATTAAAATGTAAAATACAGTTCAATGTTAAAAATTTTACAAATCTTAATTTTTGTTGAAAAAATAAAAATAATGATTCTAATTTACTTTTTATTCTTTCTTTTTCTTATGATCATCATAATTATGGATCACCACCACCATTATCATTATCATTATAACCATCTTCACCATCACTGCTACCACCACCATTGTCATCAGTGCTGTCATCATAATCATCATCATCACCACCACCACCATCACCGTATGTCACTGATTTTGCAATATGTACTTCCAGCTCAAAGAAACTGTATCAAAGATTTAGGCATGTATATTACCTGTTTTCTTCATCACATTGGTTTTGTTGCTAGCAGACCAAGGAATTGCACGCGTTAGTTCAAACTATCACCTTTCCATTCTTCACAGTGGTCAGTTAACTGATGCTGTATCATCTTCAGTTAGATCTAATCCTGTCCACACAGCCACTGCATATAACTGTGAAAGCTACCAGCTCTAATAAACTGGAATTCATTTGTAGAAAGGAAAAACCCCTTTCTGTAAGACTAGCTTCTTTATTCATTATGGTTACACTAACATTAGAATACTTGTATCTTCATACATTACATACTAGGCAGTGCCATTTTGATGCCTTTCTTCTTATTCATATTTATAACAGCGGCAGACTTTTCACCCACCCCAACTTTGAATTTGCATTTTCTATGTTCAGTGTCTCTTATTATTCTTATTGTTGTTGTTTGTTCTTGTGTTGTTCCATCATCATCATCATCATCGCCGCTGCCGCCGCCGCCACCACCCTCACCACCACTACCACCACCACCACCACCACCACCACCACCATCATCATTGCAATCATCATTATCATCAGTATTATTGCAGTACTAGTAGAGTTCTCTGGCTGTGCGTCTGTGAACTTGCGTCTTGTGGATTTGGTGGGAAGAATGGTCAACTATTCTGCTGACATGCACATTCACAAACAATTGCAATATAGTGGTAGCAGATATAGTATTTAAGAGGTTAGCATAACCACCATAAGAAGCACACAAATGACTGGAAACTGGATGGCATAATTGTCACACAGTTGTTATTACCCCACAGTCTAGATGAAATGGCTGATAAAGTGGCTGTATATTACAGTGCTGTATACTTTGTGGATTACTGTATCATGGGTAATTTCAGAGTTTGTAGGATATTCCCACAACTTCCAAGTACTGTAAATTAAAAAGCTGCACTGGACATAACTGGCTACTGTACCTTTCTGCACCATTACAAAACTCTTCTGTTTTCATAAATGATGCAAAGAACAGTTGCTGAGAATGTTAAAATAACCCAACACAGCATTAAGTCACAAACAAAAGATAAAAAATTATACAAAAATTATTTGTTTCACTTTATTCTAGATACAAAGTGATACAAACAACATTTGTGTCCCTTCATATGACAGATGAAGAACCAAAAATGGTGTAAGATTAATGTGAATTTCAACACAACTACACAGAAAACAGGAATGTGTGTAACCATACAATCATGAGTTCAAATCTTGGAATGTACTTTGTAACCTCTCTGACAGTGATCAAAACATTTCTAATTTTGTACAATGACAAAATTCCTTCAGAATATGTCGGTGACTGTTAATTTTAAAAATGGAGCACAGAGTCCACTGACATGTGAAATTCACAGGTGCTAGTGTGGAAAGTTGCAAGTGCGTTATTTCTGTGAGACACAACAAGTGTGTGTGCTGTTTATCTACCATTAAAGCTTCAAAATAACAGGGAGGTTTAAATGGCACTACAAGCCTACATTCATTTGCATATGTTATAACTTTCCATTTCTAAAAGGATGTTTAAAATAATTAGGTAACAAACACTTTGGTGCTGAGAACCTTGTTCTAATTTTAATGTATACTTGACACACTGGGAACAGATGATACACATCAAACCTCCACGTGTTCACCATAGAAATATAAGCATTTGTCCCACCGTGGCATCAGCACTTGTATATTGGTGTAGTAGAAATTTGTGTCCAGTGTCTGTAGCCAGGAGGTATCAGTGTGATTTACAAGGGAATCTTCAGCAAACTGCTTGCCAGTCTTGTGCACCTTATGGGGTCCAAAGAAATGGAAACCACTATACCAAATACTGCCAACCAGCTGTGTAATTGGTTGTGGTGCTAAGGATGGGATTTTATAGACCACTGTCCTCACAATCCATATTTTACACCCAGTGATTACTTAAAAAGCACCAGGCTGGCAAGAATTTTGCAGCAGATGCCAACATAAAGCAAGCTGTTACCTCCTGGCTACAGACACTTGACTCCAGTTTCTTCTATGCTGGGATATAAGCCATACAGCCATGATGGGACATATGCTTAAATGTCAAATATAAGGCAAAACTATACCATCTGATGCCTATGTGCCATATACATCAAAGTCAGAATGAAGTTCTTGGCAAAAGGGTATTTGTTACCTCATTATTTGAATCTCTACTGCACATACCTGTAGTATTAGTATTAACACTGTTTATTCTATTCTTGCAAAGAAGTTACTGCTTACATACAGATTCTTTCTATCTCAAATCTGGCTGAAATTTGCCAAAATTCCATACTCTCAGTCACATTTATAAATGCTGATTTACAAACAATATTTCAGACATAATGTGTAGGCATGTTACAATCTATCATCACACAACATATGTCTGTTGAGTGCCAGTTGTTCATTAGCTACCACCATTCAAACCTATGCAAAAGAAAAGTTGTACATGGTTGCCAACTTATTTTATATCCTACAAAAATATTACCCAACCAAAAGATGCATATTTTTCCAAGATAGATCCATATTATGATACATCATTTCTGGGCCTAAAAGCATGTGGTTTCTGTATCCCTTCCACCTGACAAGTTTGTAGGTCCCCCATTGTGTTTTCAGTGATTACAGAAAATTAAAAGTAAAGCATGAGGGTGTCATCTGATGGAAAATGTTTATATCAAGTTCCATGAAAACTGGTCAACTGGTTCAAGAGGTTAATTGGGACACTTGCACAAACAAACACTTGCACAAACACACACACACACACATACAAATACACACACACAGCACTGCAATATCAGTTGTATGTTATTTTCTTATCTACGCAGGAAAATCCTCAGGAGCAACTGTATGAAAATGGCGCATAAATGAGAGATAAGACTGCAAATGGTGTACTCTGTGATGCAGTACACAGACTTTAGCAAGGTGTTCTATATTTTCAACATGTTATACACTTTCTTGGCACACATGTAAAAGTTATGTAATTTAATTTATGCTCATAAGGAAAGTGCAGTCTTCCCTGCACCCAGTTACAAGAACCTCATAAATGCCCAGTAACATTACTTTTAGATCTCATACATTGAATTTCACCCAAAATTGGACAATAAAGTGGAATATATGGGTAGAAATTCATTTATGCCCTTAAGTAAGGTATGGGTTCCAATGCACCTAGTTTCACAAAACTCACAACAACTCTATATGATGTGGGCATCTCCTGCACCGTATTTTATCTAACACAAATGAAGAATGTGGCAAAATATGGGCAAGAGCCACCAGAGTGAGTCAAAACAGAACACCCAAAATCTCCCTCCTCACAATTTCTGGCACAATCGTTTTAAGTAAACTGGTGTCAGGAAGCAGCTGTGAACACTAAATACTAGATAATAGTTGTACTGTTATGCAAAATCATACTAATTTTAATGGATGATCTATTGAATTACACCATTCTTTAGCTTTGAAATCATTTTCCTAAAAACTTTCAATTCTATATACAATTTGAACATAACATAAAGCAATCACTTCATTCATTCCTGAAAAATTTTCCATAAAAGACTGCATGATGAGTCACTCATATGTAAATCTGATATAGGTTCTGAGCCCAGCACTCTTCATGTAGTTACTGATGTAACCATTTCTGAACAATATTATACAAAATCACACTTAAAATTTAATTAAACCCTCCAATGGATGACATCTATTTAAATAATAAGTAAAGTGCCTCACACACAACACATAACATACCTGAAATACAAGCAAATTTCATATCATCATAGTATGTTTAACATTAATATGCCACTCTTATTTAAAGTTACTGTTTCCTCCTACATGTTTCAATCTTTAAGAATGGCATGGAGTAGAACATTAAATAATACAAAAGGATTTGAAACAACCAAAAATTGTTAAACATTAACATTTGATTATCTAGATTTTATCAAGTATAAAAGTAGTATTTCTGTAACAATTACTGCAAACCTTTCAGTTGGTTCCACTCATATTGACAGTCTTATTGCAGTTGTAACTGATGCAGGTCTGAAAATGAAGTACTTCAAAACAACATACATCTACTGTGAAGTTAATTAGCTGATGTTCAGACAATTACCACTGTTTATTATGTGACACAAATGAAACTAACAAATATCGTTTGGTGTAATGTTCAGTTCTAGTAAACCAGGTATAATATATATAATATATAATATACCACTGGTCACAAAAGGGTTAGTAAGATTTCCGCTCTGTAGTCAGTCCAACGAATAGGCTATGGGCTGAGAAATCTTGCTCCAATTCCTGGCAAACAGAAGAGATTTTTCATTTTTCTCAAGTGTCCACATTGGCTCTGAGGCCCACCAATCCTCCTACTTAAAGGGTAATGGAAGCTCTTTCCCCGAGGCCAGGTGGCTAAGGCATGAAGCTAAGTAACTACTCACTTTCTTTGATGATGTCTGTTGTCCACAATCTTGAGAATTTTCAAACTAATTCATCATTGTATTGTATAAATAAAAGGCACAAAAATCAATTACACAGGCCTATAACAAATCTTTCATGTATTCAAAAGGGGGTCACTTACTCTGGTAGAAAGTCTACCTTCTAATACACTAATATACTGAAACTACAAAATGATAAAAGAAATTTTAAGATTACAATACAAAAGTATCTATTTTTCATACTTCTTATACTCCTGAAGATTTTTTCTCTCACAGCCAAAATGTCTCCCATAAATCCTAATATTTTAATGTATGCCAGAGTCATTATTTATATGGTTCTTGAATATATTATAATTCTGAATGTATATTAATGTACTGTATTGTGTATTTGTGCAATGTGTTTCTGATGTGTCTGTTACCTATTGCATGTGTGTGTGTGTTTGTGTTGTGCTATTGATATTTTGTTTCATATTCAAATGTCTGACAGATAATGGATCTGTGAAACATGTGTGTGTGTGTGTGTGTGTGTGTGTATATATATGTGTGTGTGGGTGCATGTGCGCGCATGTGTCTGTGTGCGTGTGTGTGTGCATGTGTGTGTGTGCGTGCGTGCACATGTGTGTGTGTGTGTGTATGTATGTACATATGTACTCACTCATCTATAGTGCTCAGATTATGAATGGGTGAAGCTATATCTCCTCCCTCTATGTTTCATGATGTGCACAGGGACAACTTTATTTTGTCAAACTAAATTACCCTAAAATCAATTAAAGATGCAGCAGCATTTGAATCATTCCACAGACAAATACATATCAAGAACATCTATAAATGAAATTCAGAACCTACAATTATTAATGCACATAACTATAAATATAGACAATTACAACTTCGTAGTCTTATTTTACTTTAAGTGCGTAAGCAATGGCACACAAACAACCTTGTCTTTTGTGTCTGCTAACAAAATAGTAATAGAACAAGATTTACATGGAATACAAGTGTATTAGGCTGTGAAGTTTGTACATATACTATTCTGTACGAAATTTCTAGTACCTGTAACACTTTAAGTTTTGTAGGCTTGTTATTTCCTCTGAAGATTTAGAAATGACTGATTCTAGTCATGACAATATTCCATATAATCTAATGCTTTCATGGTAACTGAGTTCAATATTCTCAGACTAGCAGCCATGCCAGTTAGTGGAATGGTGATTAAACAAAAGCTTCACGAACCAGTTCTGTTTTCATGAACATAAACCATGTGACACAGCTGCTAGTCTGAGAAACATTTATTGAATGGCAAAATTTACTTTGTCTAAATACAATTTACAACCTCTTGGAGGCTAAATCCATACCAGTCTTTGGAGGAGGAGGAGGGGGGGGGGGGGCTGCTGCCTATGCCAAGCACTTGCTGGTGTCACAGCAAAATATTTCCAGGGAAAGTGGTACAATTATCTTACAAATATAAGCAATAAGTGTTGCTGATATTATTATAATTTTGAACAATTTTTTTTTTTTTTTACATGATACACATAATGACTAGGCTACAGGCTCTATAACCTGGAGTCTGAACTCTGGCATGAGCAACAGATTTTTTCTTTTTTTCTGAAGCATCTGGATGGGCTTTGGGGCCCCTTTTCTTTCTCTGGATTTAAAGTGGTGGGGTGAAGGGGTGGCAGCATTCAGCTGACCACTGACTTCCATTTAGTGGCCAGGTTAAAAATAAGATGGCGGTACAACTCCATGCTCCTTGCATGTCTTCACAGCATGTACAGGTACACCTTTATCCTTTTTAATTTGCCCAAGTGATACAGACCTATTTAACTGTCAAATGATAGTCTTCTTATACCAAGTACATAAGACATTCTACTCCCTTTCCACGGCTCTAAATGGGCACAATATGCAGCCTTCCTATATAATTTAGACATATTCCCTCCTCCTTGAAACTTCAGCATCCAGCTGAACCTAACTCAGCCACTGCGACATTTGAAGCAGTATGTTCCTCCAAAATGTCGCAACAAACTTTTTACTTTATACAGTGTAAGAATCCAGAAGATAGTCATTTGAGCAATACCTGTCGTGAATGTTTTGACACATATATTCAAAGGTTCAACAAAACTCTCTCAGACTACCAGCTGTGTGGTGAAACGGTGAATGAACCTGACATGGCTGGGAGCCTGAGAGAATTTTCATGCAATCAGTCACCATGAAAGCTTCAGATTATATGGAATATTACACTAAGTTGTTATATACTGTCATTAGGAAAACATGAATGTTTGAAAAAGACTTTTACATTAAGCAGTGGTTTATTCTCAATCCTGCACTTAGTGAGCTAGGATCTTCATACTGTAGATGTTAATGAATACATGTAACAATAATTTTATCAAGAATTATAAAATAGATACTTTTTCTTTCAGTATAAAATTTCCGATTGTATATTTCCTAAAATTATATTTGAAGAATGTGATTACAATAAAATATCAGCGCCAAAATAATTTGATTCAATGCAGTATGGCTGAATATGTGCACACTTGCATGCATACACACACATGCACATACAAACACACAAACAGAGAAACACACATACACAAAATCAAACACAGGGTAAATTTAAACACCCAAAATTAATACAATACATAATAATGAAGTCTGAAACATTTTGTTAACAGCCCAGATTTTTGTACATAACAACAAATGTCAGTGCAGCATGTAAGTACACCTACAGCTTCTGTACAGACTGGAAGTATCACATGAGTAAAGGCGAGGCTTGATATGTGTCACTGCTGTGAGCTCTGCAACCCAATCACTTGAGGTAATACAACAGTTAAAATACAATAAATTTGAGCATAATGACAGTATTGTATCTGAGATATGGGCTAAGATTCTATATGATCCCACAAAACAAAAAGTTTAAAAGTAATGTGTCTTCATAATGTGGCAATCAACATACTCATTCATGATGTATGACGTGCCTAATAACATGATAGGTTTCTGTTGTTTGAAAACAGAATACAGAACAGTGCAGAGACCTATGAAGCTGAAATCTTGGACATGCAGGCATGAACCCAAAAATACACATGAAGGTGCACACACACACACACACACACACACACACATACACACACACACACAAATTATCACATATCCCTAATGATCAATTAGAACTGGCATGACTGAATAGAAGAAAGAATGAAAGTAACGTAAATATTATAGAGTTTAATTACACAAAGGGTTGTTAAAACTTAGCCCAAACAGTTAAAGTTTAAAAAACACTCTTTCTGAACTTTTTCTACTGTCCAGTGTTTAGAAGTTAAAACAACTGACAATAATGTTTCCTGAGGACAACATGTGATCTGATTTCCATAACTTTGTTGTGTTCAGTTTTTGTATTTTTAAACTAAACACTAGGCAAGAGACAAAATCCAAAAGCAGCAGTGGTGAATCCTGATCTGGAGGTCAGGTCTAGTAGAATGGTAAAATGCCGCATTATGTACCCTTCTGCTATACCTGATCTCCAGATCAGGATTTGCCAAAAAGCAGAATCAATAAGAAGCACAATATGCCACCACCACAACACTACAGAACTGAACTACATGGCCAAGTTTACATCAAAAGCTGTGCAAAAATTCCAGCGTTTATGTTTTTTGTTTAATAACCTCTTGGACTGATGACTATTTCAGCAGAAGACTGATCTGATGAAGTTAAAGTAATTAAATAATAATTAAGAAAAGGTACAGTGATCCCGTTATAGGCCCGGTGTGGCCCAGAGGTTGGGTAGAGGTATAGCTCTACTCTTCCATGACCGCAGCACTTGAAGGGACTTCGTGGTCCTCCCTCCTGGGCATGGCAGGAGTGTAACCGACTTCTGAGATTGGGACACCCATGAGGCGCAATTACATTGCCCTGATGATGTGAGTGGTGATATAGGAAGATGTAGTGCCAGGAGCGCCCTGAAACCTAAATTCTACTAACCTACCCAGACCATGGTCACCGTTGGAATCCTCCCTTTTGCCGGGAAAATTCCCATCGTAGAGCCGGGAATCGAACCCGGGACCTCATGATTAGTAGTCAGAGACTCTGACCACTAGACCACAAGGCTGGTCAAATTTACAATGTGTTTACTTAACTTTTGTACATCGCACATTATGTTTAAAGTGTTGTTTTGTGTCTGCTCTGAATGCACAACTCTCCTTGTTGGAATTGTGACTATATGCAAAGGTAGTTTTACCTGTTTAAACAACAGATGACATCCCTGTTTTTCAAAAGTGTATAGGAGAGTTTCACAGGAAAACAGGGTAATGAACCTAACTGGGGAAATTCTCAGGTTTGTATTCTATGTTTCAATTCTGTCCAAGATTGATAGCTTTACAAGAAATACTTTCAGGGTATCTGAAAATATCTACATATAAGTTGTGGAATAAGACTTACGTAAGCTAAAAAATTTTGCTAAAAACTTAGCCTTAGGCTAGCAGGCCTTGAACAAATATAAAAATAATGCTGTATAAGCCCCAACATAAGGCAACTCCCTCCTTCCCGTTCAGATGTTTAGAGGCAAAGGAATTCAGAAAATGTAATAAAAACTAATAAAGTTTCAGTGAGGCAGATATGAAACTAAACATAATACATACAAATGACCTTACATCCCATATGGACATAACCCAATACATACTTTTAACACTGAAATTTCACTTTATACATGACATCTGGGAAATGTTGTAAGACCTTGTTTATGTGTGGCTATTTCCAAAAAAGAGCCTTGCCTTACATTCCAGCTAATATGGTGGTTGTGGTATAATAATAATAATAATAATAATAATAATAATAAAGTGCTAATGTAAACGTACAAACCACATTTCACTGGTGGAATAACAATACGTGTAGCACAAATTGTAAATACGGAACAGCTGCAACACCATATACCCTAGAAATATGGTTTGTTTCAGGCATATAATTGTAAATAACCTGCATAAATGTGATAACAATGATAATGATGATGATGATGATGATGATGATGATAATAATAACAATAGACCTAGAAAAGGTATTCTTAAAACTTTTACTCAGAGGCCTACAGCACTTCGGTTTAGGTATAAAAAGCTATATTGTAATTCTTCCCGCCTTAAAAAGAACAATTTCAATACACTGAGTAAAAAAGGAAGAAAATCAATGATTTTTAGGTTTTGCACAACTTGCTCAATAAATTATTACAAGTGAAAAACAAGAGAATAGAGAAACTGAGTAGGAAGAATCATGCATTTATGTTACAATGTTAATACAGGAATGTTATTTGTAGGGGCAAGGTGTTCCTTATTACAAGCACACATCACACATTCACAGGCACTTCTGTTTTAGCAGGGTATCTAGAACAGTTTTCATGCTTCTAGCGCACTAATATAAAAGGAAATGGGAGTCTCATTCAGCCTCAACTCATGATGACAGAAGCCCTTATATTACGAATGTTAAGTGCCAACTGGCTAGTTTAAATCCCTGACCATTTTAAATATGAGATTAAAAGTGTGAAATTTGGTAAATGTGAAATGTGCTTACAAGAGTGTCTACAAGCATCAGTACACAAATTTTCGAAAAATATAAGGGTCACCTTGAAATTCTAGCTGCCAGAAGGACGATATGAAGCCAGTCCCATACTGAGGACCCTGAAATATTTGGTGCCACCACACAAAATGTAGCTGCCCAGGTGACCTGGCACCAAGGGTTTTGTACACCCCTGTCCATAACTATTTCATTTGCAATTTAATAATACCAAATGAACTTAACTGACATAACTGACATAACCCCCAACAAAGTAACATACAGTAATTACACAACCAGGTTTGCCTATTAAATACATACATAATTATTCACTTTGCTATTGAATAATCTGGCTAACAAAAACGCTATCTGCAGAAATGGCATTAAGGAAACAATGAGTGATCCATTTCCCTAGGATGTAACTGGAATAAAGCATGCTGGTTGCTACAAGCCAGGCTGAAGTTAGTACTGACTAGCCTCAGTGTGCACCCCCTACCTTCCCAACGACCGAGCAGCGAGTTCATGTCTGCAACTGTCTTGTGTTCTGGAAAGATAGTATCAAAGTTGTCATTTGCCCACCAGCCAAATTAATTAAGCTGAATACAAAACCCTTGTTCAGTTTTCAAATGTATGTAAATAATATTTAACACTGAATCATTGTTCAAAATATTATAATCAGTATAGCAGCTAAAAATACAAACAATATCTAATATTGACTGCAGCCTTATACATACTTTTAAAAAAAATTACCACATACAGATACAGCACTGTATTAATTTTATTTCATTTGATATTAATAAGAAGAATTTGATGAAATGTGTGACATTATGGGACTCTGAGGTTATTTACTGATGGTTTGGTAAGAATGGACAATTGGTCGAAGTGGTATATGGACGGGCAGACGAGCTTCAGTAGACACACACATAACGTCAGGCTAATAAAGCTCTTGCTTGGTGACTGTTTCTTCTGAACTGTGACAATCGCAGAAACGCAGACAGAATCCTTAATGAAAAGCAGCAAATTCTGCTATATAAACACACACAGAGAAAACCCTCGCTGGAGGTTTCTTTGAGGAGTAATGGATCTGAACCCTGAACTGAGAAAGTCTTAAATAGAGGATACATAAATATTTATAGAATGTTGCAGATTTCATATCACTGAAGTAAAGGCAAACGTTCAATTCAGGAATAAATGGCTTCATAGCACTAAGAAGTGGAATTTCTTCAAGTGCCACATGGGCAATTAAAATTTTTCTGACCCTGTAACAATTCCCAGATCTGTTGAGAATCATAAACATTTACTTGTAATTTATGACACTACAGGAGTTGAAACTGAAGCTCTCTCATAGGTTCTAAGCTAAGAACTGCATTCTTCTGGGTTATTATGCAGCAAGAAGTGGTAATTCCTTATCAATGTTTCAGGACAACCTATTGGATTTTTGACCCTTAAAGATGGAACTGGCAGGTTGTCTCGATATGTCGTTAAGCAATTACCGCTACTTGTTGTGTAATAACCCAGAAGAACACAGTTCTCATCTTCTTCATGGCAGAAGCCTGATATCATGCACATATTCTATCATTAATGGATATACTATTGTTTATTCAGAATAATAATCACATTGTTAAAAGTGCTGGATCATGAGATATGGTATAGAAACCTGTGCAGCAGGGATTCTCAATAATACAGACTGTGACAGCAGTCCAACTCACATATCTGATACACATGCACATGTAAGAAATTCAGTTTTCCTTCTTCAGAATATGAACCTGACTGTCTCCCACCTCACTCAACAAACACTTCAACAACAGAATGCAACACAATTGCATTTTTTTTATGTTTTGCTGACTGTGCATCTCAGTATAATCTTAGCAACTGGCCAACTTAATGCACAAATTCTTGTTTTTTAGTAAGTTTATTATACTCCTCTACATGTTTTGAGCACTGTTGTACTCATCATCAGGAGGTCAAATTGTATTATACAGCATCTGGTATCATCACACTCTGTAGGTGGCCATCCGGTGTGCAACCTGCACACCTGATGATGAGCACAACAGTGCTCGAAACATGTAGAGGAATATAATAAACTTATTAAAAAACCAGAATTTGTGCATTAAGTTGGTCAGTTACTAAGATTACAAATGCACTTGGAAGATGTGAGCAGTTTACCAAACCTATTATACCTCTAAACATTTAATACCATTTAGCTCTCTCAAAAGCTAAGCAAGTATACATACTGTAATCTCACAAACACTAAAGTCTGTGTTAGAATGTTCATATGCAATTCATTTCTTTAACAAGAAGTCTGGAAAAGTAAAAATGTATTCCACTGTCTCAACTAAAGATCCACTGTGAGATTCAAGGACTTCACAGCAGTACTCATGAAGATTCCAGTCTTCTGGGATATGACACACTGCAGACTGATACAGAAAGAACTACAAAAATTTCGGAGGAGCTTGCTGCTTCTTAGGACTTGAACTAACATGAAGATCACGGCAGTAATGGGCTACCCTGAAGAGACTGAGGTGACAAGCTCCTCTGAAACAGTGGTACCTACATACCGATGGTACCTACATACCAATGGTACGTATATACCAATGGTACCTACATACCAATCTAGATGGTGTCGATTCCCAGAAGAATTGAATCTTGATATAAAGATCAATTCATTTCAAAGAATATACTCAAATTTATTTTTTTGTTTTTGTACACTATAGAGTATGTTTTCATAGGCCTAAATAAATATTAACTGTGGGTAAAAAGAAACAAATTAACACATTTTTAAGTATAAAGGCAATATGCATGTTTAAATTTGAAAATAAATAGGTTTAAAAACCATAACATACTTACAGAACTGTCCTATTGGATATGTATTTTAAGACCAATTACTTTCAATTCCATATACACTGACAGTCTAAGAATTTTATGAAATTTTCCAAGTTTTTCTATGTGCGTCCAAAACCAAGGCCTGAAGAAACATGCATTTCTGAAGTACCAATACAGAATGTGAAATCTAACCATCTTCTGCCATCTCCTACAGAAAACATGGCTTAACTTCTTGCTCCAATGCCATGACAATTCACTAATTTACCTGAATTTCCACTATCTGACATTGCTTTTTATCCAATGGACTTCATCATCAGAATGCTGTATTATATTTATCAATATTCACTTTACAATAATCATTGTATATTATCAACAAACAAGTCAGTGTTTAACAGAATGAATCATATTCCTCACCAAGTTCAGGTGTCTACCTTTTAATTGTCTATGTTTATAAATTATGATTATTTATGCAAGTACTCATTGTTACTTTGTTTATTGTGCTGTCATCAGTGGTTTTGATTATAAGGTGCTGTTGTGCTTTAATTTGTTGAAACAAGTTACAAATTTATCATAAAGTAGTGATTTTTTTCTTAACAAGTCAAATGGAAAGAGAAAAAAGGTGTGTTTTACACTGAACAAAAACTTGAAGCCTTACAAACATTAGACAACACTGTGCAAAAAGTGGCATAAGGATATGGCATTGAACATATCACTACTGGTGTATGAAATAGAAAAACAAGCCAAACAGGTAAGTGGTTTTCAGCCAAAGCTTAGAAAGTAGAAATGAAAGAAAGAACATAAAAATAAAGAAAGGAAAATGAAAGAAAAAAGAAAGAAAATAAAATGAATAAATGTGAAAATAAAAGGGTGGTTCACAACACAAAGAGTGAAAGGCATAACAATAACTGATAATGTCTGCAAGAAAAGAAACAATTTGTGCTTCAAAAATATGGCTAAAACAGAACTTCCAGTTTGTTATAACAGCCAAGCACATGAATGGCCTCAAGAAATTACTGAAACTGGGGTTTTACCGAATTTTTGTCTTTGACAGTGAGCATTCTCATTCTAGGACAATGAATTAAAGAACTGGGAAATCATAGTGATATTTCTATGAACAAATGTCACCTCAGTCCGTCAATCTATGGACCAAGAAACTTAAAAATAAGGGGAAATGTTGGAATAGTTGAAGAGAAGGAACCTAAAAGACGTGATTTATTGGAAGCCCAAGTTTCAGAGAATATTGAGCAAAGGGCACTGGCATGATAGTGGAGAAATTCTTGTAGAAGAAAAACAAACTGAAGATAACCTGATAGAGAAAAGAACAGAAGAAGATTTCGAAAATCTTGTTTCTTTACTAACATTTATATCAGGCCGTTAACATGTGAATAATAATTACATATATGAGAATGGGTAAAAATACGTGAAGAACAGCTAAGTGACAATGACATGGGAGGCCTTGTGAGTCATGCTGGTAGTGATCAATTGGAAGATGATAATGTTGGAACAGACAAAGTTGAGATAATGAGTAGTGTCGGGTGGATCAATACTATTCAGACCACACTCACATGACAGACTGGCATTACCACAATGCAAAGAAGGCATTGTAGCCAAACATTTGCACAGTCTGCCGAAACACCCACTGTGTAAAAGGATTTCTGTCCCTCAACCCTCTTGCTTTTACCCCTGTCCCTCCAGATGTGACAGCTGCAAAACTAATGGCGGAAACCAATGTTTGGAAATTCAGTGTGGCATTTGTGCGACAAATTTATGGTTTCATTTTGGTAAAGAAGTTTAAGAATTTTGGCTATGTGGTGGGCGCTTCTTTCCCACAGAAATTTGAGCTGAACTTCAAATAATTTTAAATCGGTCAGCCAATGAAAAGTAAAACACCTTCATCATCATACCAATCACTATATAGTGTTGGAGGTGTCGTCCTGGAGAATGAACAGGGGGGGGTTAGACGTGCAAAGGGGACTCAATTTTTGGTAAGGAGAGAGTTAGGCAGCATTTGGGGACCAAAGTGTATTAGAATGGACAAACAAAATAAAGTAGAATCTATAAATGAGCACTATTATAAGGCACTTGGGAACTTCTCATGCTCTGAAGTGCTAGACCAAGCTTCTGATTCTACTGATCCATCCCAAGGGTTGGAAAATGGAAGTCAGAATACATCTTGTTGTTGTGGGATAAAGGGCCCTCTAGCAGACGGCAAAAGAATGAAGTATCAGAAACAAATACCGGTTATTCATTTCTTCAGAAAATAAACTCTCATATAAAAAGTTACAGTACATTAAAATCTAGATTGGTTAGTGACATATTTTTGTTTGATGTTTACTTGTATTTCTTTGTAATTTAAAAATAAACCCTGTTTTTCACTGGGTCGATATTTACCCTTGTCTTTTTCATTATTATTCTCTGTTATTCAGCATTTTCAATTGTCTGACCATCATTTTATTCCGTTTATGTTGGATAATCGGAAATCTGTTGCATATATGGTTCAAGTTAAAGGATTACATATATAATATTTACAATGTACAAAATTAAATTTGTTAAAGGATTACATTTAGTGGATATGAAGATAGTATTTTTAATCAGAAAAATTAATTAAACTGATTTAAAAATCGAAAATATGTGAAGAAAATATTTTTGTTTTCACGTAGCTAATCTGTAAACGAAATTGTAAATTCCATTACCTTAGCATGGGAATTAACATGCTTTGTAAAATCAATTGCAATTATGCTTGAAAAACTCCTTCATTTGAAATATCCTTTGCTTGTATAAGATACTGAAATGCAACTACCACCCAACTGAAAAAAAAGTAAAGGGCCTCTCAACTAGCTCCTCTGTCATACTTGTACATGAAAAAATTAGCTAACCTACCTCCACATTAGTTGAAGAATAAAAGACCAACTTGATGTCACTTGCTATTTTATTTTGCTTCTATTGTGCTCAACATGTTCCATCATCAGGAGCTTGCGACTATTCTGTTGAATTACCACATCGGTCGTATTGTTCTTGGTTCGATGTGTGTTGGAGTTTCCGTGTAGTTGGGTTGGAGTGGTATCCGTGTTGCAGGCTTCAGCCTGCAACACGGATACCGCTCCAACCCAACCACACCGAAACTCCAACACACATCGAACCAAGAACAATACGACC
>Ga0123355_10006444_pt1 | contig 17386 bp, 15 predicted proteins | sample TergutEmb28metaG_3_FD_89872 | JGI IMG/M metagenome (GOLD analysis project Ga0123355, IMG submission 89872) | Embiratermes neotenicus P1 segment gut microbial communities from Petit-Saut dam, French Guiana - Emb289 P1 | ecosystem: Host-associated > Arthropoda: Insects > Digestive system > Gut ...
GAACGGTGGCGCAATTCACAATAATCAGTCACGTGGTGTTGGCAGTGCCCACGGTGGTGGTGCTGTAACTATGGCACATGAGAACAGTCTTTTTGTCATGAATGATGGCGTTATCGAACACAATTCTGCGATCCGCGGCGGCGGCGTACATGTGTCTTCGGGAACATTTGCGATGACAGATGGTGCCGTTAGGCACAATACAGCCACCTTAGACGGTGGTGGGGCATGGATTGGTGTGGGTACTCCAACAAGTGGTGCCAGAATTAATATGACTGATGGTTCATTTACCAATAACACGGCAACTGCTGGCGATGGCGGTGCGATTTTCTCTAATCCGACTAGAACAGAAAATCCACTACCTTTAGGTGCTTATTCAAACATTGTTAGTGCAAACGGTACTTTTCTTGACAATGTTGCAGGTGGCGGATTATTTGTTCCGCCAGACAATTATTTTGACTTTAGTTTTGGATATTTGCTAACAAATTACAACATAAATTATCGTACGACTTGGCGTGTTCTCTTTGATTTTAACGGTGGGCACGTTGATAACGACACATATTTTGCCTTCACTGTCCCTGCAGGAGATGGCGAATATGTTGGTAGCCTTCGCGTTCCTCCTATTCCAGAACGTGATGGTTATATTTTCGTTGGGTGGAGACATCCAGATAGCGAGCAGTATGATTCTGAGGGGGAAGTAATCGAAATGGTAATCTTGTCGCCAAGTGAAGCCGCAGACTATTTCATTGACGGATCAACACAGTTTATTGCTTATTGGATTCCGCATATTATACCTACAGGTGTTACTGCTGGTTATGCTTCTGCCATTAGTGTCATCATACTTTTGTTGTTGATGACTGGTGCAACAGTGTACACGCATAATCTCTGGAAAAGAAAAGACAGCTCAATCCAAACCTAACTCTAATAAGCTCTAACTTATTGAGGATGTTGATATCATATCCGTTTCTCATAGCCAAAACAGCATACTGATGTAAGCATGGTTTGCCAAGCGTATGGCGAAGATCGTGTATTCGAATTTTTCAAATCTGTGCTCAGGGCTGTCCTGTTTATTAGGATTAAGCGAGTCAGAGCAATTTAAGTAGGGCTAATTGAAAAAATTTGCACTGCCGAGCACATTATGTGCTATTATATTTCAAGTTTTTTATTTAAAATATTTTAGATAAAAAACTTGAAATATAAATCTTTACACAGGTAACCAATAGAAAGGCAGTCAATGTTTCAACTAGTTTCAGATGGTGGTTGCGAATTTACAGAAGAAGAGGTGCAGCAGTACGGAGTAGATATTGTTCCCTTTTATGTGAGCTTTGACCACGAGAACTATTTCAGGGAAGGTATCGATATTTCAAGAGAAGATTATTTCAAGCGCCTGCAAGCCGACAAAGAGCTTTTCCCTAAGACCTCACAACCGAGTCCGCAGGACTACCAAGATGCCTACAGACCACATCTTGAAGCAGGCAAAGACATCATTTCGCTAACCATTTCCTCAAAGCTTAGCGGTACGCACAATAGTGCAACATTGGCAGCAGACCTTTCGGCAGAAGAGTTTCCCGAACGTACAATCATTGTCATTGATTCGCTCAGTAGTGCTATGGGGCAGAACCTCATTTTGCGCGAGCTGATAAAAATGCGTGATGCGGATTATTCAATTGAGCAGGCAGCTGCTGTGGGAGAAAAGGTCAAAGAGACAACAAAACTCTACTTTGCGCTTGATACCGTTGAGTATCTAAGGCGAGGTGGAAGAGTAGGGCCTACGACCGCACTTGTCGGGGGGATTTTAAACCTTCGTCCCGTTTTGCACCTCGTAAATGGGGAAGTGGAACAGCTTGAAAGTGTGCGCGGACGCAAGAAGGTTTTACAGCTGATGGAAGAAGGTTTGGTAGCAGCACTAAGTGAGGATGCGCAGGCCATTGAAATTTGTGTGGGGCATATCCTTTGCAAAGAAGATGCAGAAAGCTTGAATGCAAGCCTTGAAGAAGCCTTGGATGTGACGATTGCTAGTCCTGTAACTGAGGTAGGGGCTGCAATTGGAACGCATACAGGCCCAGGCGCAATTGCAGTAGCTTATTGCAAGAGATATGAAAGCTTGGTGAATTAGATGATGCTTTTCGAGATGAATAACTGGTTTTTGTTGGCACAACTTTTAGGTATTGTGACGATAGCTTTTGAGTTTGCGTCCTACCAGATTAAAGATAAGTCGAAATATTTTCTGGCTCAAGGTGTTGGATCAATTTTTTGGACAGGAATGTTCTTTTGCATGGGCATGGCAACAGGAATGGACACGATGGCATCCATCATCGTAGCCGCTACCTACAGCACTATTCGCAACTTGGTATTCTGGCGTATCTTTGCGCACAATACTGCACGCAGCAAAGAATTCGGCATTAACTTTTTGCTTGTCATGATTGTGGTGGCAGTTACAGCAGGTTTTTATACAATTTCCCAGGTGCCAGAACAAGTTAGATGGATTCACATTCTGGGCCTGTGTGCTGCGCTTGCCTTTGTGATTGGGCAGTACATGCCTGGTGTACATGCAGTTCGCATTACCGTTGTAATTTATGCCCTTGCTGTCATTTTGACTCAGACCCCTCTGAATATTCTCTACGGCGATTTTCGCTGGAACGTCATGGGCATTCTCATTGAGGTTGCAAAAATTTCATCCGTGCTGGTGTTTTATGCGCGCTTTTCCAAAAATACTCACAAGCCCCTGCTTGAGTTTGCAAAACCTCAGGCTGAAAGCGTGAAAGGCTAGAGAGCATGCTCTCATGGCAAATCTCAAAAGACTTGAAAACTGCAAAAACGCTAGGAATGAGAAGAGGATATTATGCTACAGACTAAGACCGCATTAATTACCGGGGCTGCAACGGGCATTGGACGTGCAATTGCACTTGATATGGCGCGAAATGGTGCTGATATTGCCCTAAATCATCTAAATACTTTAGTTGAAGCAGAGGAACTCTGCGAACTCATCAAAGCAGAGGGTGTACGCTGCAAAATTTACGAGTGTGATGTTGCCAGTTATGACGATACTAAAGGTATGGTTAAAGCAGTTATTGCAGATTTCGATTGCATTGACATTTTAGTCAATAACGCAGGAATTGCTGTGGACAATCTCTGTCTGCGCATGAGTGAAGAAGATTATGACTTAGTCATGGACGTCAACCTAAAAAGTGCCTTCAACCTGAGCAAGCATCTCTATAGGCATTTTATGAAAAACAGGGGCGGGTCGATTATCAACATTGCCAGTGTTTGTGGTCTCAATGGTTGGGAGCGCCAGGCAAACTATGCAGCCTCAAAAGGTGGCATGATTTCGTTGACCAAAACAATTGCCAAAGAGCTTGCTGGTCGTGGGGTAACGGCAAATGCCATTTGTCCAGGCTTTATTGCAACTGATATGACAGCAAGACTTGAGGGCGAGGGACGAAACCAGTTTGAAGCAGGTATTCCCATGCGCAGACTGGGTAGACCTGAGGACGTTTCAGGTCTTGCCGTATTCCTTGCGAGTGATGGTGCTCGCTACATTACGGGTGAGACCATTCGCATCGATGGGGGGCTTTGCATCTAATGGTAATTGGGATTCCAAGAGCGCTGCTGTATTACACCTACTCTGACCTGTGGTTGAACTTTTTCAAGAATCTCGATGTCGAGGTAATTGTGAGTCCAGAAACCAATAAGGAAATAGCCAAGGCAGGCATTAGCAATTCAATAGATGAAGCCTGCTACTCTTCCAAGATTTTCATTGGGCATGTTCAATATCTGCTCGATAAGTGCGACATGATATTTATTCCGCGTATTGAAAATTCAGGCATTCGTGAAGAATACTGCACCCGTATTTTTGGACTGTATGATTTGGCAATCAATACTTTTCCTGGGATTAAGGTACTTAACGCTGAGGTCAACTACCTCTTTCGCCAAAAAGAAATTGATGCTTTCACAGAAATTGGAGAGGCTTTGGGAAAGAGCGAAGAGGAAAGCATTGACGCCTATAAACATGCCGCAAAACTGGCAGAAAAAATCAAAGAGGAGAAGATTTTCCAGCAGGAAAAGATGATTGAAGAGACAGATGGTCTCAAGGTGCTTATGGTGGCACATAACTACAACAGCTTTGATGCCGTTATAGGGCAAGATATCATTCGTTATTTTGACGACAGCAATATCAAGGTGGCACACGCTGACTACATCAGTATGCGCGAAGCAAAGCTTCAGGCTAAAAAAGCTTACTCTAGCCGCATTAATTGGCGTGTCAGCGCAGAGATGGTTGGGGGCATACAAAAGTATCGTGATCAAGTTGATGGACTCGTGCTCATCTCCACCTTTCCCTGCGGACCAGATTCGCTTTTCAGTGAGCTACTCATCCGTACCGTGCATGACAAGCCTATTTTGTCACTAGTCCTTGACGAGCATGATGCGGGCGCAGGGATTGCCACGCGATTAGAAAGTTTCACTGACATTATTGTAGCAAAGAGAGCAGCGGCACAAGCTACACAGGCATCAGGCTCGGTTACCGATAACAATCAAGAGGAGGCAACAACATGACCGATACCTCAAAGAAGATAGCTTGTACACCGACTATAGGGGATTACGCACTACTGGGTGACATTCTCATGGAGCGTCTCTTGGGTTATGAAACCATGCCTTGTCCGCCCATGACTAAGCAAACCTTAGAAATTGGGAGCAAAAACAGTCCTGACATGATTTGCACGCCTTTCAAAATAACCTTGGGCAACCAAATTGAAGCGGCAGAACAGGGTGCAAATGTTGTCATCATGCCTGGTGCAGGATGTCGTCTTGGGTTTTATGACATTTTGCAAAGACAGATTCTCGAAGACCTTGGCTACGAGATTGACTTGATTTCACTTTTTGATTATGTACCAACGGCAAAAAGACTCTTTCAGACCATGAAGGGCAAAAATCCAGAACTGAGTGAAGAGCTCTTTGACGAAGTATTTGCCCTGATTGTGCAAATCACCATCGATATGGATGCACTCGCCGACTTCAAACGTCACAATGAGGCATTTGAACGTGAAAAGGGAGCCTTCAAAGAGCACTATCAAGCCTACTTGGGAGAAGTTCGCAAGGCAGCAAGTGCATTTGACGCACGTGCGATTGGTAGTCGTTACCGTGAAATCCTCAAAAGTATTGCTCTTGATAAGCCTGAGCGACCCATCCGTATTGGTATTCTGGGTGAAATCTACGTCGTTGTTGAGCCTTTTTCTAACGCTCATCTGGAGGACTGGCTTATGGCGCGTGGGGTTGAAGTCAATCGCCCCTTCGACCTCACACGTATGGCACTAGCCATTCATGACATTCCGGGACAAATTGAAAAGAGTGGCGGTTATGTACAGTACAACATTGGAAGCACGGCAAACGATGTCATAGCACAGGCACATCGCATGATGAAAGAGGGCGTTGACGGCATCATTCACCTAAAGCCTGCGTCCTGTTCGCCAGAGATCACCGCGATGACCATACTGCAAAATATGTCTCGTGACTTTGGCGTGCCTGTCATGTATATGACCTTTGATACTGAAACGGGCGAGGCGGGCATCCATACACGCCTTGAAGCCTTTCACGACATGCTTTGCATGCGCAGAGCAAACGAATCTACCCCACAACCTCAACTAAAGCAAGCCAGCAACATCGCACAAAAGGAGAGCGCATAATGAAAAAGGCATATCTTGGCATTGATATAGGCTCGATTTCTACAAAAGGAGTCGTTATTGATGAGGACAGTCAGGTGTTGGCATCGAGCTACCTGTGGACTGAGGGCAATCCCATTCAGGCAGTGAAAAATGTCTTGGCAGAGATTGATCAAAAAATGAATGGTGCTTCTGAGCAGGAACTGGGCGGTGAATACACGATTGTTAACTCGGGAACCACAGGTTCAGCGCGCAAGCTCATAGGCTTGGTGTTGGGTTCTCGCACAGTGAAAAATGAGATTACGGCACATGCTGTGGGAACTTTGTCAGTAGCACCTGATGTTCAGACCATTCTTGAAATTGGTGGTCAAGATTCAAAGATTACCCTAATTAATAACGGTGTTGTTATGGACTATGCCATGAACACTATCTGTGCTGCAGGCACAGGCTCTTTTCTCAGCTCTCAGGCAAAACGTCTTGATGTTGACCTTGAAGATTTTGCTGAGCTTGCACTGAGCAGTGACAATCCTGCAAAGATTGCTGCTCGCTGCACCGTATTTGCTGAAAGCGACCTTGTGCACAAGGCACAGATTGGCTATAGCAAAGCCGATATTGTCGCAGGTCTTTGTCGTGCAGTTGTGTTGAATTACCTCAATAACGTTGGTAAAGGAAAGCAGATTAAAGGACCCGTTGTTTTTCAGGGTGGCGTGAGCAAAAATGCAGCTGTGATAAGAGAGTTTGAAAATGAGCTGGGACTACCGGTTCACGTTGACCCAAATGGACATCTTATGGGTGCTGTGGGTGTGGCTGTTCTAGCAAAGCAGGAACAAGAGCAGTCACCCTTTGACTTTGGGGTGAGCAATATCGAGTTTGAAACCAGAGGCGCAGAATGCAATAACTGCCCTAATAACTGCGAAATGATTTGTGTGTATCGGGATGGAGAATTGCTCGATGCGTGGGGCAATAGATGTGATGTTGGACAATCTCTCATGTAGGAGATTGCTAAGGCTTAAGACAGCGTGGACTTATTGCAGCAAGTAAAAGTAGGGCAATTCAAATTGGCAAAGGAGATATATTACTATGAATCGTTCAGAAATAATCGGTCGCATTACTAAAGTGGTTGTTGAGCAACTTGGTGTCAACGAAGACTCCGTAAGCGAATCATCATCATTCATAAAGGATTTGGGTGCAGACTCACTTGACCTTGTTGAAGTCGTGATGGCGTTTGAAGATGAGTTTGAGGCAAGTATCCCCGACACTGCTCTTGAGCACACTGTAACGGTGGGAGATGCCGCTGATAATATTCTTGCTCAACTTGAGAAGCGTACCTAAGACAGTTCGTATATTTCTGGCTTATTTTGGCAGCAGCAACCGAGCATCAGTTGTTCATGCTAAGATAAGCCAAGCTTGACGGCTGAGAAATAGGATACACTGGGGAGGCAAGAAATGATCGAAAAATCTTTTTATGAGGTTTATACAAAGTTTAAGTTAAATTTCTATCGAGGAATTTTCGAGCGTCTTAAGGATAGAGAAGGAAGCCTTAGTGCGGCAGAAGCTTACGCCGCAGAAATTATCTACGCTTTGGACGGACCAACGGTAGGTCAATTTGCTCACTTCTTGCAGGTCTCCAGCTCAAACGCAACCTACAAGATAAATTCCCTAATAAAAAAAGGCTATGTAAGGAAGGTGCAGTCAGAAACAGATAAGCGTGAGGCACATCTTCACGTCACTCAAAAATTCATGGAATATTATGCGATTAATCAAAACTACCTTGATGTGGTTATGAAGCGCATCAATGAACGATTTTCTCCAGAAGAATTACAGAATTTTGATGAGATGCTTACTATTATTTCAAGCGAACTTATGCCAGAAGCAGGAAAAAGACTGTAATCAAGTACAGTTCAAAAGGCAAGCAAGGGACACAGAAATAGTTAAAGTGTGTTAAGGTACAGTAGCACTTCACTTGAAGTCGCAGTATGCAATCATACAAAATCTTGAGATGAGGTGAGTTATATGGATCCTGGTAGTCGAAGTACGACGTTACTACTTTATTTTCACCCGCTATTTGATTGGAAGCGATTATCATGTCTGAACTCACACAAACCATTTGTTCCTACCTTACATCTAAAGACTTTGATGCCCTAAGCAATCTGCTTAACAACTCTGAAGATCATGAAATACTTGCAGTACTTGATGAACTATCGTCTGACGAACAGGCGGTAGTTTACCGGCTACTGTCAAAAGAAAAGGCACTGCAGGTTTTTGAACATCTTGACACAAGCTCTCAGCAAAAACTTTTGAAAGCTTTCACAGAGGATAAGGTCATCGAAATGATGGATGAGCTTCCTCCCGATGATCGTGTACGCCTATTTGATGAACTTCCTGCAATCGTAACAAAGCGCCTACTGGCGTCCCTTTCTGCAGAAGAGCGCAAGGCGACCAATATCATCATGGGCTACGGACAAGAAACTGCTGGTCGCGAGATGACGACCGAGTATCTTGCCCTGAAAAAGGATATGTCAGTTCGTGAAGCTCTTGAAAAAATTCGAAAGCTTGCACCAGAAGTCGAGACAATCTATACCCTCTATGTGACAACGCGTTCACGCAAGCTTGAGGGAGTATTGTCCTTGCGTGAACTGCTTATGGCAGAACTTGATGACCACATTGCAGATATCATGCACGACAGTGTGGTCAGTGCATCAACAGGGGACGACCAGGAAAAAGTCGCACAGACCATGCAAAAGCTTGATTTGCTTGCATTGCCTGTTGTGGACAAGGAAAATCGCCTGGTTGGCATTATTACTGTTGATGATGCTATGGACATTCTTGAAGAAGAAGCAACAGAGGACATGCTGATTAGCTCAGGTCTTGCAAGTGCGGTTGTTAAGGGCAAGGAATCAAATCGCAGCGAACTTCTCATACGTGGCAGCTTGTGGAGCATCTGGAAAGTCAGACTTCCTTTCTTACTGATTACACTTACAGCTGGTTTTGCTGCGGCTCTTTTAGTTGAAGGATTCGAAGAAATACTCAGCACGGTTGTTGCGATTGCTTTTTTCCTGCCACTGATTATGGACATGGGCGGAAATGTGGGCACGCAGTCCTCTACCACTTTTGCACGCGGAGTGGCATTGGGACACGTTCAGGTCAAGGACTTTTTTAAGCACTTCATGAAAGAGCTCGCAGTGGGCTTAAATTTAGGTCTGACTTCAGGCATATTGAGCGCGGCAATAATTGCGATTGCATCCATGTGGCTCGATTTTCCCATGGTGCTTTCAGCGGCAGTTGGCCTTACTTTAGTAGTGACCATGACCCTAGCAGCGTCACTGGGCTTCTTAGTTCCCTATGCCTTAATCAGGCTCAATATTGACCAAGCAGCAGGTTCTGCACCCATCATTACATCAATCAAAGATATTGCAGGAATACTGATCTACTTTGCTTTTGCGAGTTTATTTTTGAGTCACTTGCTGTACTAGACAGCACTGAAGCTTTCCACATGACCTAAGAAGTTGACAGTCGTGCCTGCAAAACGACTGTCAATGGTATTCTTGCTCTAAAATGCTATCTTGACATGGACAGTAGCTTGTTCTATAGTTGAGAATATGTTCAACAATTCAAACACAAATATAGAGGGAGCCTGTTTATGAGCAAGAAGCATTCAATGGTGGGTCACGACTGCAATAGTGGTGCGATTAATGCTGATATTGTTAAAGATGCCCAACAAAATATGCCAAGCGTTGAGGATTTTGCAGATGTGGCTGCCTTGCACAAAATGCTTGCCAGTGAAACACGCGTCAGGATTGTGTGGGCGCTACAACAGCACGAAATGTGCGTATGTGATTTGGGAGTGCTTTTAGGCATGACCAAGTCTGCTATTTCTCACCAATTGAAATTGCTGCGACTAAGCAATATTGTTAAATCGCGACGCGAGGGACAAATCATCTACTATTCGCTTGCTGACCATCACATTGAAGATATCTTTGCTGTCAGTCTTGAACACATCCAAGAGGGATAGAATGGGGGTCGTCATGAGTTTTGCTACCAATAATCAAAGCACAAATACAAGAGTCAAAAGCGAGTCAGATGCGAACGTCTCACGTGTGGCAAGTTGCGCCTGTCATTCTGGTGAACAGCCTTCAGACGACACTATTGCTGGCAGTGATGATGTGCAGCGCAATCAGCTTGTCCAGCTAGGTCTGGGCGCACTCTTCTTCATTGCGGGCTTTGCAATTCCTCTGTTGGGGGGAGGTCCTACACCGTCTTTTTTCGCATTTCTTGTGAGCTATCTTATTTTGGGCGGAAAAGTAATTTTCACAGCAGTCCGCAATCTGACTCAGGGCAAGGTTTTTGATGAAAATTTTCTGATGAGTGTTGCCACTATCGGTGCTTTTGCTATTGGCAAATATGCCGAAGGTGCTGCTGTTATGCTATTTTATCTGATTGGTATGTACTTTCAGGATCGTGCGGTGAATCGATCAAGGCGCTCCATTGCAGAATTGATGGACATTCGTCCTGATTTTGCAATGCTACTTAAAGATGGCGAATATCAGCAAGTTGATCCAAGCAGTGTCAAGATTGGCGATATCATTGTAGTGAAGCCTGGTGAGAAAATTCCTCTTGATGGAATTATTCTTGCAGGAAATTCCCTTCTCGACACTCGTGCGCTGACGGGAGAGTCAGTTCCTCGCACTGCAACTTCTGGCGAAGAAGTCCTTTCAGGAGCCTTGAATCTAGATAGTGTCTTAACTGTGCGGACTACTGCTGTCTACGCTGATTCTACTGTTGCAAAGATCATTGACCTGGTTGAAAGTGCGCGCAACAAAAAGGCAGCAACAGAGAATTTCATCACAACATTTGCGCGCTACTACACACCACTTGTTGTTTTTCTTGCAGCATTGCTCGCAGTGATTCCGCCTGTATTTTTTGGTGGAGTATGGGCAGATTGGATTTATCGCGCATTAGTCTTTTTGGTTATTTCCTGTCCTTGTGCATTGGTCATCTCGATTCCACTGAGTTACTTTAGCGGTATCGGAACTGCTTCAAGAAATGGAGTTTTGGTAAAGGGTAGCAATTATTTAGATGCGCTCAATAACCTGGACATTGTTGCCTTTGATAAGACGGGTACTCTCACTAAGGGCACCTTTAAGGTTGGCAATATTAATCCCGCAGAAGGATATACCAGTGATGAGCTTATTGACTATGCGGCAAAAGCTGAATTTTTGTCAAATCACCCCATTGCTCACTCTATTTTGCAAGAACATGAAAAAATGCATCCTGGCTGCAACCTGGAAAAGCCCGATGATTACAAGGAAATCGCGGGACATGGCGTTAGCGCCGTGGTCGAAGGGGATTACATTCTTGCGGGCAATAGCAAATTTATGGTGGCAGAGTCTGTCCAATTTGATGAATGTCCTAAAGTTGGCACAAAGCTCTACGTGGCAGTTAATGGCAGCTATGTTGGCTGTATCACCATTGCTGATGAGGTAAAAGATGACAGTAAGTCTGCGCTTGCCGAGCTTAAGCGATTAGGTGTGCGTAAGATTGCAATGCTTACGGGCGACAATCGTGCTGTTGCGCACGATATTGGGAAAAGACTTGCCTTTGATAAAGATGATGAAATCCACGCAGAGCTTCTACCGCAAGACAAGGTACACATTATTGAACAGCTTGATACCGAAAAGCGCAGTAATAAAAACTTAGGATTTGTGGGTGACGGCATCAATGATGCTCCAGTGCTGGCACGTGCAGATGTGGGAATTGCCATGGGTGGGGTAGGATCTGATGCAGCTATTGAGGCAGCAGATGTTGTGCTTATGACTGATGAGCCGTCAAAGCTTGTCGGTGGCATCAGAATAGCACGAAAGACACGCAAGATTGTATTGCAGAACATCGTCCTTGTGCTGGGCGTTAAAGGAGCATTTATGCTTATGGCAGCCTTTGGTGTGGCAGGCATATGGGAAGCAGTATTTGCTGATGTAGGAATAACTGTTTTAGCAGTTCTGAATTCTATGCGTATCTTGAAAGCTAAGATTTAAAGATGTGGACAATGAGATTGAGTGCAGATTGAGAGCCTAAGATAGTCTGACAAGGGGACGCCCCAGTGCAGACATTACATCAATTTCGCCTGCAAGGTCAGCACTGTGTAGCTGTCCCAGACTATATGCAGCGCCAGGTACAGCGAGGTCGCTTTTACTGTTTTGAGCGAGCAATATATATACTCCCGTGTCAGGACCACCTTTGTATAGCTGACCAGATGCGTGCAAATAATGTGGGCCTACTGCAATGGTCGCGGGACGGCGATAGCGAGCCTCAATATTGGCGGCAAGACGTTCAAGCGCTGCTCTATTTTGAGGTGTTTCTGGTGCCCACGACATAAGCACGATGTAGCTATCAGAAGCAAGCAGGTTGGGCAAGTGATATGAGTCCATTATGCGGTTGTCACTAAGTAGAGCCTGCAGAGTTATTTGTCTTGGACTTGTTGAGGATAGCTGACAAATCTGATTAAGAATGTCTCTTGTGCGCTGCTTCGAAGCTTCGACATTGGGCTGGTTAAAGGGGTTGACGGCAAAGAACTGGGCGAGGTGTTCAATGGCAAACATCCACCGCATAAGTTCTGCGCCCAGAACTGCAGGGGTTGCAGGCACAATGGATATACTCTGTACATCAGTTAGTCCCATTGTCTGCAATTTGCTGGCACGATATGCGCTCATGGGCAAAGGAATCAAGCCTGTTCCTTCTTTGCCCAGAGATTCTGCGATTAGTTGTTCAAGCCAGCGAGCAAATGATTGGGTGGTTTGGTCAGTATAGCCAATAACAAGCTTATCGCGACCGTCCAGATAGTTTTGATACAGTGAATCAGCAAGTGCCTGTGCTGGACAATCATGACCATTCAGACAGCGCTCTTGCATGGTGCGAGCTGATTCAAGCAGGTCTGCCGGATAAATTCCAGCAAGCACAAGAGGAGCAAGTCCAAATGCTGTCATGACAGAAAAGCGCCCACCAACATTTTCAGGGCTGACAATGATTCCTCTCCATTGCTGCTGTCTGGCGAGGTGGGTGAGAGATGTGTCTTCATCACTGATGCATATAAAGCGAGCAGCCGCGGCGCGGACTGAGCCAAGTACATTTTTTACGTGCTGAAAGAATATTTGCTTTAAGCAGAGTGGTTCAATTGTGCTGCCAGATTTGCTTGCCACAATAACAAGGCCTGCGCGCACGTTAAAGTCGCGGAGTATTTCACGAATTGTGTCAGGCTCAGTTGTATCGACAATGCGAATTCGCACGTCAACCTGCTGAAGAAGTGATGCGTACTGATTTACAAAGATGCGTGCGCCCAGAGCACTTCCGCCCATTCCCAGCACTATGATGTCTTCTACGGAGTGTCTTTGAAGAAGCTCATTGCGAAATCGCAGTAGGCTTTCGATTAGCTGGGGAGCATCTGTAGCAGTGTGGCGCCAGCCAGACATATCGGGTGCAGTACAGGATGCGATAGGAACAGAGATAGTTGCAGGCATTGAAGCGGTTGAAGAATCAATAAAGGTATGTAAGTGAGGAGAATTTATCATGTGGTTTTAGCAAATGCGAGGTAATTGTTCTCCGACCAAGGTGTCCATGACACGTTTTGCGCCAAAGGCGTTGACGACATGTACACGCGCTGTTCGCGATCCTTTATTTTGGGTCGCTTCTACCGTACCAATGATAACAGCATCTGTGCCGTATGGGCTAGCCTGCATGGCGGTACATGCTGCATCCGCTTGTTCTGCGGGCACAATAGCAATAATTTTTCCCTCGTTGGCAACTTGGAATACGTCGTAGCCTAGCATTTCACATGCCCCTTGCACGACAGGCTTTACAGGAACAGATTGTTCGGTGACGGTCATGTCGACCTGTGCTGCATCAGCCAGCTCATTAAGGGCTGAAGCAAGTCCTCCCCGTGTTGGATCTCTAAAGCAGCGTGTGTCAGGAGCAGCGGCAAGAACATCTTGCATCATGTGGTTAAGTGGTGCAGCATCAGTATGTAGGTCTGCGGCAAAGGACAGCTCTTCGCGCTGTGACATAATGCACATGCCATGGTCTCCTAGGCTGCCAGAAAGCACGATGGCATCCTTGGGGCGGATTGATTGTGCTGTTAAGGGAGTGCGTCCAGCAGGTAAAATACCAATACCCGTTGTGTTGATAAAAACACCATCTGCCTGTCCGCTGCCGACCACCTTTGTATCGCCTGTGACAATGCTCACGCCAGCTTCATGGGCAGTTTCTGCCATAGACTGTACGATACGTTGCAAATCGCCAAGAGGAAAGCCCTCCTCTAAGATAAAACTTACTGAAAGTGCGTGTGGACTCGCACCAGAAGTCGCCACATCGTTAACTGTGCCGCATACGGCGATGCGTCCGATATCGCCACCAGGAAAGAACAGCGGTTGGACGACATAGCTGTCGGCTGACATGGAAAGTAGCGAGTCCTGAGGATTAGCTCCGCTTCCTGCAATTGGTAGACTTGCAGCATCTTCAAGCTGTACGCTATCACCAAAGGCGTCGACAAAAACATCGCGAATCAATGACTGCATCATTGATCCCCCAGATCCATGAGCCAATTGAATCGTGTTGCCTGTTGCAGCATGTGGATGCGAACTGGTCAAATGCTTCATCTACTGAACTCCGTAATAGCGATACCATGCAGCACAACTACCTTCACTTGATACCATACAGGGACCGATTGGATTTTCTGGTGTGCAGGGACTTCCAAATAGGCGACAGTCATGGGGCGAAATTATGCCGCGCAAGATGTCACCACACTGACAACCCTTTGGTTCAACAGTGGGGGGTAGTGGTGGACTGAATCGTGCAGAGGCATCAAACTGGGCAAATTCTTCACGAGGTTTAAGTCCCGTGTTGGGAATCAGGCCCAATCCGCGCCACTGTGCATCACATGTGTCAAATACTTCAGCTACAATGCTGCGCGCAGTTGCATTACCGTGCTCTTTAACACCGCGCGTATAAGCAATTTGGATTTCTGCTTGCAATGTGCTTTTTGAGGAGTTTTTTTCTGTCTGCTCAAGTGCAATCATTTGGTCTAGCAGCATTAAGATGCCCTGCAGGATGTCAATGGGTTCAAATCCTGCGATAACACCAGGCACGCCAAAATCACGAGCAAGGAAATTGTAGGGCTCAAGTCCGATGATGGTTGAAACATGACCAGGCAGTATAAATGCCTCGACCTGAACCGCTGGATCATCGGCAAGGGCACGCAGAGCCTTGGGAACGGTTTTATGGATAGCACACACACTGAAGTTCTCTAAGTGCAGAGCTTGAGCACGCTTTATGCTTGCTGCGATGATGGGAGTTGTCGTTTCAAATCCAACCGCGATAAAAATGATTTGTTGGTCGGGATTTTTTTGTGCTAAGGCAAGTGCATCAAGCGGGGAATATACAATGCGCACATCATGTCCAGCAGCCTTTGCTTGCGACAAAGACTGTTGTGATCCTGGAACCTTCATCATGTCGCCAAAGGTTGTAGTGATGACATCAGGTAACTGGGCAAGAGCAACTGCGACGTCAATGTCCTGATTTGCGGTAACGCAGACAGGACATCCTGGTCCAGAGATTAGCGTAATGGTGTCTGGCAGGACAGCACGCAATCCCCATTTTGCAATGGCCATAGTATGAGTTCCGCAGACCTCCATGATTTTTGCAGATGGCGCATCAGAACCTCGCAAATTTGCAAGCTTTGCAGCTCTCTGCGCAATGCCGTTAATCAGCATACCTGCGAGCTCGCCATCACGCCAATTGCTCAAGCTGGCCGCACTTGCTGCGGTATTAAGGGTGAGTGGTTGTCCTGTCAAGGGATTTACTCTTCGTTGTTCTTAGTTGGTGACTGTGCTTCTGGAGCTTCATTGCTGCCAGCACCAGGTGCAGAACCAGTGAATGGTATGGGCTCTTCTCCCGTGATGGTAAGACCATCACTGAAGGGGATTGACTTCAATAGTTCAAGCGTTTCAGCAGCAAATTGCTCATCAACTACATCAATGGCAAATCCTGCGTGCATTAAAACCCAATCATCAACATTTGCGCTTGGCACCAAGTCAAGTGATATGGTACGTGTGACTCCCATGACATCAACTACAGCCGAGTTACTGTCTGTTTTTTCTCTAACCTGCGCTGGAATCGCAAGGCACATAGCCATATCCTTTCAAAACGTCTACAATTGAAGCATCTACAGTGTAAAAGCTTGTTAGAATTACAGGCTACAATAGTACCAGTACCACTCAAATTTAACCAAACAACTTAGGAGTTTTTATTTTATGTTTGAACGCTTTACCGAACCTGCAAAACGTGCCATTGCAGTCTCACAAGAAGAAGCTCGATCTTTGGGGCAAAATTACGTGGGCACTGAGCACTTATTGCTAGGATTAATTCGTGATCCAGGCATTGTGCTTGAAGCTCTACAAGAACTTGAAGTTACGGCAGAAGATGTGCGTATCATGGTCGAGCGTATGGTTGAGCCCAGTGACGCGCCTGTTGTCGAAAGTCTATCCTTTACTCAGCACGCACGGCGCGTGTTGGAGCACTCAATGCGTGAAGCTTTGCGTTTTGGACACAACTATGTAGGACCAGAACATTTGCTTCTTGGCATTATTGAAGAGGTTGATGGGTTGGCAGCTCAGGCACTTATCAATTTGGGACTTGATTTAGAGCATGTGCGTGCCACCATGATACAGGTACTGACAACTGCACATGTGGGTGCAGAGGCTGGAGCGGGAGCACGCTCCATGTCACTGTTAGACGAATTTGGTCGCAACCTAACACGTGAGGCAGTTGACGGCGTACTTGATCCCATTATTGGCAGAAAACGTGAAATTGACCGCGTAGTTCAAATACTATCGCGTCGCATGAAAAACAATCCCGTCTTGATTGGTGAGCCTGGCGTTGGCAAGACCGCAATTGTCGAAGGGCTAGCGCAGCTAATTGCTGCAGATCTTGTTCCAGAAACCTTGCGCGGCAAGCAGGTCTATTCGCTTGACATTTCAGGTATGGTTGCAGGGTCGAAATATCGCGGTGAGTTTGAAGAGCGCATGAAGCGTGTTATCGAAGAGATTCGCAAGCGCGGGGATGTTATTATCTTTATTGACGAGATTCACATGCTTGTTGGCAGTGGGTCGGCAGAGGGATCCATTGATGGAGCAAATATCTTAAAGCCATCACTTGCTCGCGGCGAATTCCAAACTATTGGGGCTACCACTATTGAGGAGTACCGTAAGTATATTGAAAAAGATGCAGCCCTCGAGCGTCGCTTCCAACAGGTTCAGGTTAATGAACCCAGTAATGCTGAAACCCTGCGAATTCTGCAAGGAATCATAGATGGCTATGAGTCTTTCCATGTTGTTCGTTATACCGATGAGGCCTTGGCGAGTGCAGTCACTCTTGCTGATCGCTACATCTCAGATCGCTTTATGCCTGACAAGGCTGTTGATCTAATTGACGAAGCAGGCGCGAAAATGCGCATCATGCGTGCGACTGTCAGTCCCGAAATTCGCGATCTTGATAAAAAAATTAAAGAACTTGATGCTGATAAAGAGACAGCTATCATTGCAGGTGAATATGAAAGGGCAAGTCGTCTGCGCGATAAAGAAAATGAGCTAATTGCAGAGCGTAAGACACTTATCGCAAAGTGGAAAAAGAACGATGGCGATAAGCCGGCAAAAATTACTCCTGTCGAGATTGCAGAAGTTTTGAGC
>Ga0123355_10006445_pt1 | contig 17385 bp, 12 predicted proteins | sample TergutEmb28metaG_3_FD_89872 | JGI IMG/M metagenome (GOLD analysis project Ga0123355, IMG submission 89872) | Embiratermes neotenicus P1 segment gut microbial communities from Petit-Saut dam, French Guiana - Emb289 P1 | ecosystem: Host-associated > Arthropoda: Insects > Digestive system > Gut ...
GCCTGGCTGCCAATCATCAGCGCGATGCCTGTGGCAAGCAGACATCCATACAAATCTTTAGCGTTAAGCGCTATCTTAATAGCTCTCCAAAGATAAACACCAAATAAAAACAGCACCAATGCCGCGCCCACAAAACCCAATTCTTCAGCAATTACCGAAAAAATAATGTCATTATGAGCTTCCGGGATGAAGCCAAGTTTTTGCCTGCTCTGGCCCAGCCCAAGCCCAAACATTCCGCCGCTACCTATCGCGAAAAGGGACTGTATAATCTGAAACCCTGATCCGGTTGGATCAGCGAATGGGTCAAGCCAAGCCGCAAATCGCCCTGCCCTGAAACCCGCGCCTGTCGCTAGTAGAGCAATTAACCCAGCTACGCCTACGGCACCGCCGGCAACAAATAGCCAAATCCTTGAGCTTGCGATAAATATAGTGCCAAAGCCAATTACAATAATGATAATTGCTGAGCTCATATTGTTTGTGCCTATACCTACTATTACAGTTAAAACACCTATGAATATGCTGAGGATTCCTATCCCCACTAAATTATCAGCCATTTTTCTCTTGGCCGCAATCATATGTGCCATCAGCATTATAAGCGAAAGCTTCGCAACCTCGGAAGGTTGGAAACGCCCGATAACAGGCAGGTTAATCCATCTTCTTGCGCCGCCCGCGTCTTCCCCTATAAGCACAGTAAGAATCAAAAGCACAACCGCGGCTATGTATGCCAAAAAAGAAAGCTTTCTAAGATGTTTGTGATAGCTAAAGTTTGTCATAATAATGAGCGCGCCAAACCCCATAATTGCGGCCATAATCTGGCTTCTAACCGGCCGGAACATATCGTGCCCAAATCTCGCGCTGGTGCCTGCTACATAATAACTGGCACTGTAGACCATAACTATTCCTATGAGCACCAAAAGGATCATTGAAATAAGAAGGGTATAGTCCATGTTCACGAGCGCAATTCTGCGAATATTTGGCTTTATATCGGATACCGTTCTAATCTTCTGCTCAGGTGGCAGCTGTTCCTGCCTGGTGCGTGTCCCATAGTTTGCGCTAATGCCCGGATTAGGCATAACTCTAAGCGGTCGATCTCTATTTTGTCGCACAAAATCACCTACTCTTCTATCAATTCATTAACGATCTTTTTAAACAAATCTCCGCGGTGCTCATAGCTTTCGAACATATCCCAGCTTGCACAAGCAGGGGAAAGCAAAACAGCCTCACCGGACATTGCCTCTTTCGCAGCTTTACTGAGCGCCTCTTCAAGTCCGCTCACTTTTTCGTAGTCGTAGAAGTCTTGTGCAAGGCAGGCTTCCTCCAGCATGGCTGAAACCTCGCCTATAATATAGAGTTTACACACTTTATTCTTAAAGCTCTCCACCCACGGGGCAAAATCAGAAGCCTTATTTTCTTTGTTATGCCCGCCGCCAATCAGGCGTATCGGTCTATTCATTGCTTCCACTGCTTTTATGGCTGACTCTGTGTTAGTGCCCTTTGAGTCGTTGTAATACATTACATCATTCACAGTGCGCACGTACTCTAGTCTATGCGTAATGCCCTTGAAATTTTTAACTCCATCTGTTATGACGCCAATAGGCACACCCGAAACGTATGCCATTATCATAGCGGCCATGATATTTTCATAATTATGATCGCCAACAACAAGCAAATCTCTCGTGTCCAGCACACGCGCCGTTTCACCATTCATATTGAGATAAAACACGCCATCTCTCAGGAAAGCCCCGTCCAAGTTATAGACTTCGCGGCTAAACCACAAAACCTTAGCTTTGGCGCGTGAAGCGAGCTTCCTGCAATCTATATTATCATAGTTAAGTACCAGGTAATCCTTTTCATCCTGGTTCTCAAAAATTCGCGCTTTTATATTTACATAGTTTTCAAATGTTCCATGTCTATCAAGATGATCAAGTGAGAAGTTCAATATAGCCGATACTTTTGGCTTAAATGCTTTTATGGTCTCAAGTTGAAAGCTGGAGGCTTCCGCAACACAAACGCATTTTTCATCCAACCCTTTGGCCTTTTCGCTGAATGCAATGCCAATGTTGCCCACTATCTCGCTTAGCGGATTATGGGTCTTCATAATGTCATATAACATGGCGGTAGTGGTAGTCTTACCATTGGTTCCTGTTATCGCTAAAACAGGCGCCTTGCAAAATCTTGACGCAAGCTCAAACTCGCCAATAACAGGAATCCCTGCATCTCTTGCTTTATCAATATACTCCAGATTGGCAGGAACACCCGGGCTGAGCACCAACATGTCATACTGTATTACATCGTCAGGATTTTTGCCCGCGATTATTTGAACGCCTTCCGGAAGCTTGCTTATGGCGTCTTCTAATTTTTCCGGTGGCTTGCTATCTGAAATTGTGACCGACGCGCCCTCTTCCATGAGGAGCTTCGCCGCTGCTATTCCACTTCTGGCCATTCCGCAAACCAAGACCTTAAACTTCATGCTCTCACCCTGACCTAACTTATCAAATATCCTACCAAACAAAGTATTGTTGTAACTATATAAAATACGATAACTATCTTTGTTTCGCTAACACCCTTCATTTCATAATGATGATGAAGCGGCGCCATCTTGAAAAACCTTTTGCCGCCTGTCTTTTTGAAGTATGCTACCTGAATCATTACAGACAGCGTCTCCGCAACATATATGAATCCTACTATGACAAGCAAAAGCGGCATTCTGAGTATCAAAGCGGCGGCGGCAACAAAACCACCCAGTGCCAGCGACCCTGTGTCCCCCATTATTACACGCGCGGGATGGGTGTTGAAAATCAGGAATCCCAGCAAGCTGCCAACAGCGGCTCCCGCAATCGGAAGCACTCCGCTTGATAAAGACCATGCAACAAGCATTAAGAATGTAGCTACTATCGCGGTCACTCCGGCGGCAAGTCCGTCCAGCCCATCTGTCAGATTAACCCCATTAACAAAACCAAGAATAAAAAACACAGCAAACGGATAGAACAATATACCCATATCCCAGGTCCAATTTACAATAGGAATATTCAAAACCCTAAAGCTATTCGCCGGATCATCTATCCGCATAAGAAAGAAGAGGAAAACTCCGCAAATTATAAGCTGGAGCATGAGTTTTTGAGAAGGTGTAAGCCCTTCCGAGCGTTTTTTCACAACTTTAATATAATCATCCAAAAATCCCACAACACCAAATCCTAATGTCACAAACACCAGCAGAAGCGCTTCGCTGTTTAAATTGCCAACAAAAGGAAGCTGTATCCATTCGCCAGCGCCCGCGCTGCCGAGGAAAAAGACCGCCGATATCAAAAAGCTCACAATGATCGCCAGCCCACCCATAGTAGGTGTCCCGGCTTTCTTCAAATGAGTCTGTGGGCCGTCGCTTCTGATGGTCTGCCCAAACTTAAGCCTATGCAGAAGCGGAATGATTATAGGGCAAATCAGAAGATTTGCAAAAAAAGCTATAAGTAAGGCAACAACTGCCATTCTCAAATCGTAGTCCATTTAGCACCTCTTGTCCTTCAGTTCTTCTATAATCCGTTCAAATGTCATGCCGCGCGAAGCTTTGATTAAAACCGTGTCACCCGGAACCACATATTCTTTAATCTTGTCAGTTACCTGCCCCACATCATTAAGGCAAAACACCTCATTGTCTGATACCTGCCTAAATCCTCTTTCATAGTCCTTGCTGAACTCGCCCTGTAAAATCAAGCTGTCCACTTTGGCTTCTCCTGCGTAGCGGCCTATTTCCTCATGATACTTACTGCTCTCATGTCCCAACTCAAGCATATCACCAAACACACAAATCTTACGTCCTTCAGAAGATGCAATTGAGTCTATCATGGCCTCCATAGAAGGCGGGCTCGCATTATATACGTCATTTATAAATGTAGCGCCATTTATTTTGAATATGTCCATTCGATTATTGGACGGCCTAAAGCTTTCAAACGCTTTTGAAATATCCGCGCCCTGCACACCGAAATGTATGCCCACACTTACTGCTGCCGCGGCATTATACGCAAGATAATCCCCCGGAAGCGGTATGGTAATTTCAAACCTCTCCCCTGCCCCGGTTATGCGCCACGACGTTCCATCCAGCCCAAAATCACTGAGCTTTTCAAAGTGACAGAAATGAGACTCATCCATTCCAAAATACAGTATCTTGCTCACATTGGGGCTAATCTTGTTCAACAGCACATCATCGCCGTTTAATATAGCAACAGCATTTTCATCAGCAAAGTCAAAAATTTCAGACTTAGCCTTCAAAATACCTTCGCGGCTCCCTAAATTACCTATGTGCGCATCACCAATGTTTGTAATTATGCACACCTCAGGGGTTCCCACCCGCGACAGATTATGAATTTCGCCAAACTGGTTCATTCCCATCTCAAGCACAGCAATCTCAGTAGTATTGTCTATCCTAAACACAGTCAGCGGCAAGCCGACCTCATTATTGTAATTGCCCTCAGTCTTTATGACATTAAATTTCTGGGAAAGCACAGCCGCAATCATATCCTTAGTAGTGGTCTTGCCGGCGCTTCCCGTGATTCCTATTATGGGCACATCAAACTGCTCCAAATACCACTTAGCCAAGTCCAGAAGCGCGTATTTCGTGTCTTTAACTCTGATATGCGGTAGATTCCCCAAATCCTCATGACTCAAAACGCATATCGCGCCGCCGGCCACCGCGTTCTGCGCGAACGCATGCCCATCGAAGAACTCACCTTTCAGCGCAACGAAAAGACTCCCCTGCGCTATACTTCTGGAGTCAGTTGTAACACTCAGAACCTCTGCCTTCGCGTCTATATTATAAATCGTCCCTGAAACGGCATTTGCCGCTTCTTGCAAAGAAAATTTAAGCATATCATTCTCACCTCTTCAGCGCCTGCATAGCCTCGTGCGCGTCATCAAAATGGATTGTCTTGTCTGCAAAAATTTGGTAGGTCTCATGACCTTTTCCTGCTATAACTACTGAGTCACCCTTCACAGCCATACTGATTGCATGCGCGATGGCTTCTTTCCTGTCTACAAGCTTTATTGAACCTGAGTTTAGAAAGCCCATCCCGGCCTCCACTTCATCAAGAATTACCTGTGGATCTTCCGTTCTTGGATTATCAGACGTAATTACGCTAAAGTCAGCCAGCCTTGATGCTATTTCACCCATCATCGGGCGCTTATCACGGTCGCGGTCGCCTCCACAGCCAAATACAACTATAAGTTTGCCGCTGGTGAACTCGCGAACAGATGTCAAAATATTTTCCAAACTGTCCGGCGTATGCGCGTAATCAACGTATATACCAATTTCTTTGTCATTCGGTATACTTTGTATTCTGCCGGGTACTCCTTCAAGTTCTCCCAGTGCGCCCTGTATAGTCGGCACAGGAACTTTAAGCGCAAGTGCCGCACCTATTACTCCAAGTGCATTATAGACGGTAAATCTCCCGGGTATTGGGATTTCAAAATTCACCAATTTATTATCAAGCTTCACCTTGAAACTCACCCCTTCGTTCGTGCAGTTAACTTCCAGCGCCTGTAAATCGCTGGCTTTGTGCACGCTGTAAGTAATTACTTCACCTGCGGCATGGCGCGCCATAAACTCGCCATACTCATCATCAATGTTAATTACAGAAATATCGCTAAGCTCAAAGAGCCGCGCCTTTGCTCTCGCGTAATTGTCCATCGTGCCATGCAAATCCAAATGATCCTGCGTCAAATTTGTGAATATAGAAACAGCAAACTTATGCCCTTCCATCTTACGAAACTCCAGCGCATGGCTAGAGACTTCCATGACCGCACCCTCAGCGCCCATATCACGCATTTTTCCAAAGATTTGCTGCAAATGCAACGGGTCGGGAGTTGTGGATGTGTCAAACTTAATATCCAAGGGCACATCGCCCATTTTCACTCCAACTGTGCCTATCAGTCCAACGCTCTTACCTGCTCTCTCCAGAATAGATTCCAAAAAGTATGCACAGCTGGTCTTACCATTAGTGCCTGTAACGCCCATCAAAGGAAACGACTTTCCCGGCCAGCCATATAAATTACCGGCCATGGTACTCATTGCAGCTCGTGTGTTTTGTGTCTTAACAACAGTAACTCCACTAATCGCCTGAAGCGCAATGTCTTTTCCTAATACGATAGCAGCAGCGCCTGCCTTCAGCGCCCCATCTATGAAGCTATGTCCATCCACACTAAGCCCTTCTATACAAATGAAAACATCGCCCTGCTTCACAGCCCTCGAATCTATCACGATATTCTCTATATCCACATCAGCGCCTTGCAAGAGGTCGTAATCCACTCCCTCAAGCATTTCAAAAAGCTTCATAGCCATCGCCTCCCGCATTTATATATACCAATAATTCCCAAATTGTCGTGTTATTATGCTACTGTCCTGATACTACACTCCAAAAGGACTTTCGCGAAACCCTTAAAAATCCGTATATATCTTCACCCTAGACCCCGAATTCACAGCGGAACCCGGTCTTGGAAACTGATCTCTTACCACTTCGCCATCGCCCATTATCTCAGGCCTTAGCCCCAAATCCCTCACGGCGCGCGAGGCTTCGTTCACTGTCATGCTCGCAATGTCCGGCACCACAGCATCCCTCACCCAAGGCAACTCCAGCTCTTCATCATTATAATCAGGCTCAACACCCAGATAAGGCAGAATATTCATCAAAAGCTCTCTCATGAATGGACCTACTACAGCTCCGCCGTAATACACACCTTGCGGTTCATCAATCAGCATCAGTGCCATCACCGTAGGATTATCCGCAGGAGCAAATGTTAAAAACGAAGAAATATACTTGCCGCTGCGCCTTGGAAGCTTTTCGCTGGTGGCAGTCTTGCCGCCTATACGGAATCCCGGAATATACGTCCTGTGCCCCGTGCCTATATATACAACATTTTCAAGAATCTCTCTCATTATCTGAGAAGTCTCCTCGGAAATAATTTGCTCGCCTCTTGGGTTTTCAAACCTCTCAACTATATTACCTTCACTGTCAATTGCTTTTTTCACAAAATGCGGCGTAACCAGATAGCCACCGTTCACAGTTGCTGAAACCGAGCGCATCAATTGTAGCGGCGTTATTTGGAACGATTGCCCAAAGCTCATTGTAGCAAGCTCCACAGGCCCTACACTATCGAGATTATGCATGATTGCCACAGCTTCGCCGGGTAAGTCAACACCGGTTCTGTCATCAATTCCAAATCTGTCCAAATACTCGAAAAAGCGCTCAGCACCAAGCTTCTCAGCGATTACCATGAAAATCGGGTTGCAGGAGTTTTGTACTCCTTCTCTAAATGTCAGCGCCCCATGGCTTCTCGGATAACGCCAACACCTTATCATTCTGTCGCCCACCACATGCGCCCCTGTGCATACAAACATCGATTCAGGAGTGATTATTCCTTCCTCAAATCCGGCAGCGCTTGTTATGATCTTGAATGTCGAGCCGGGTTCATAAGTATCATTTATACTAAAATTCCGCCACATTTGATTAAGAAGCGTATTTTGCTCCTCCGGCGAAAAAGTATCCCAATTTAGCCTTAGTTCTTCATCGTTTATCATAAACGGTTCATTCAGGTTGAAATCCGGCTTATTAGCCATTGCGTATATTTCACCATTTTGTGGGTTCATAACTATAATCGAGCCTCTTTTAGCACCTTTGAACTCCACGGCTTTTTCCAGAATTTGTTCAGCGTATAACTGAACCACAACATCGATTGTAGTAACAACGCTGTACCCGTCCACCGGCGGAATGCGCGTTCTTTGCCCACCGGGAATCTCGCGGCCTATTACATCTGTCTCAGTCAGAATTCTGCCGCTCTCACCTCTTAAAAATTTGTCAAACCGGGCTTCCAGGCCTATTATGCCCTGGTTATCGCGCCCAACAAATCCAATAACTTGTGAAGCCAGCGTCGAGTATGGGTATATTCGCCTTATGTCCTCATCAATGACAACACCGGCCAGGTTCATTGCCGCAATCTGAGCAGCAACATCGCGGTCAACCCTGGTCTGTATGCGCTCCAGGGCGAGCCGCCTTTGAGTCTTTTCAAAAACATAATCATAGTCCAAGTCAAGCATTCCGCTTAAGACCCTTGATACTTGCTCGGCGTCTTGTATCTGGTGATGAATGACAGAAACTGACGCCACAGTCTCAGTCAGAGCAATCCCCACCATGTTTCTGTCAAGGATTGCCCCCCGGTTTGGCTTTATCAATCTGTCCCTGGTCTGCTGCGCGAAAGCCATCGACTGCAAAAATTCCGCTTGAAAATACTGTATGTAGAAAATACGCGCAGTGAGTCCAACTAGAGCAATCATTATGCCAAACAATAATACTATAAGCTTCTTTTTGATGGTAATGTTGGGATTATTCACACAATTCTCCTAACTTTTGATATATAGGATATATTAATTGTATTAGAATAATCCACATACTATGCAACTCTCTGCCTATTCCACGTAGATCAGAATTTGTGTTCTTTCCGGCACTCGAATTTCATTTCTTGGGAATTGATTTATAACTGCTTGCGCCGGAGTTTCATTCGAGCCTCCGTTGTTGTCATCATCGTCATCGTCCACACTTACAACCTGTGCATGATGCTCTACAACCGGCACAAGCCCTACACTTCTTATAATCTCTACCGCTTGAGCATAATGCAGCCCCATAACATTCGGAACCATGGTTAGTTCAATATCCGGGCTGCTCATCTCTAACGTCAGATGAACCATGCTTCCACGATTTACCCTGGAACCCGGCGACGGAAACTGCCCGCGCACGATATCGCCGCTGCCTGATATATCATAAGTAAGACCCAAAGAATTAAGGCTGCTTGTAACCTCAGCGATGTTTCTTCCAACATAATCGACTATATGCAACGAATTATCCACTAAAACCCTGTTGAATGCTTCTCTGTCGTGGGCTTCAATCTGTCTGTGGGTTATTATAAAATTTGTCATATCCCTAACCATTGGAAGTGTTTTGGCATTACCAAACTCAATGATTTCAGGTAGGCTGATTACTGACATTATGATATATTGCGGGTTATCCGCCGGGAAATAGGTTATAAGAGCATGCACCTCATCGGTGTTTTCAGGAACTTTCAGACCTTGTTGAGCAGTTCCTGTTTTACCGCCTATCAGATGTCCCGGAATCCCTGCTCTGCGCCCTGTCCCCCACTCCATGGCATCAACCATGGCTATGCGCATAATATCGGAAACTTCTTCAGAAATAACTTTTCGAGCTATCGTAGGCTCATTTGAGTGTACGACATTACCGTTCTCATCTACTATTTGTGATACAACGAACGGCTGCATTAAATATCCACCATTTACAAGGCTCGCAAACGACGTTAGCATCTGCATTGAGGTAATATTAAAGCCTTGTCCCATGGACGCCGCCGCCAGCTCAACCGGGTTAAGCATTGACAAACTATGTATCAGTCTCTCTGTGTTAGGCTCGCCGGGCAGATCTATGCCGGTTGGCCGGCCTATGCCAAAATCGCTCTGATATCTGTAATACCTCTCACGTCCTAAACGCGCGGCAACATACATCACAGCAGGATTACAAGAATTCGCCAAAGCTTCCACAAATGTCTGATGACCGTGGCAGGAGCGCGTCCAGCACGGAATAAATGTATCCATTATCTGCCTGCCTCCGCCGCAGAAGAATGTCTCATGCAGACCTATTACGCCCTCTTCAATTGCCGCGGCAAAAATCAGCGGCTTAAACACCGAACCCGGCTCAAAAGTATCAACGACGCTGAAGTTCCTGTTTATTCTAAACATCTCTTCAAGCCAGCGCTCCTCAGGCAGCTCCATAATTCGTGCTCGTGTAGCTTCAGAGTTGATTCTCTCTACATTAAAAGGATCGTTCAAATCAAATGACGGATATTCCGCCATCGCAATAATTTCTCCTGTGTTAGGGTTCGCTACAATTAAAGCTGCGTTCTGGGCCCTAACTTGACTCGCATAATACGTAACAAGCCTCTGAGCTTCTTGCTGTATCATCAAATCCAATGTGGTTATGAGCGTATTTCCTTCAACAGGCAAAATCGTTTGAGTAATTGCATTATTATTAGCATCACGCATCCGAAGCTCTCTGCCCGCAGTCCCGGTCAGTGCTGTATTGTGCATTCGCTCAAGTCCCCATACACCATTGCCTTGTATAAAGCCTATAAGCGATGCAGCAAGATGCCCACCCGGATAATGCCTTTGGGTTTCTTCCACAAAGTGAACATGACTCGCTCCAAGCCCTCTCATGGCCTCTTTTGTAGCCAAATTCACGCGCCATGCAATGACCCTATGCTGACTGTCCGGATTAGTGTTTACAATCTCTCTCAACTCAGACACAGGTATCCCGAGAGCCATATAAATTTTATCAAAAATCTCTTCTTGAGATTCTCTTTCCATATCCAATATTCTATACGGATCGATAAATATATTATAAACTGTGCTGCTTATCGCTAAGGCTTGCATGTTGCTGTTTCTGTCCAGTATCGCGCCTCTGTTTGGGGTGATTATCCGCTCCGTATTTGTCGGCGAATCCATTACTTGCTGAACAATCGCTCTTCTCGTGAACTCATCGCCATATACTACCTGAATATACGCTACACGCCCACTGAGAAGGACAAACGCTGATATAAGAATAGCCCCTACAAGTTTAATTTTTATGCTGTTTACTCTGTTAAGCTTTTGTGGATCAGTTCTATCTCTTTCGCCATCGACTGTACGCTTACCGCCAAATCTTTTTCCCACCATTATCAATCCCTTGCAAATATATTAATAAAACTCGAAAAAATCGATGTCTCCGCTAAAGAAAACGCATAACTATCGTCATCATAGCCTGCTCCTGCATACATTGGCGCGGGCGCACTTGGCGTAATGCCTTGCCATGGCACGCTTATATGTCTTATCTGGTGTATTTGCGGCTCATTCATTCCAAGCCGGGTTCTTGCTATCCGCTCCACTTCGTCCAAATCTACACTGACAGCCGCTAACGCCGCTAGTTCTCCCGTGCGCATTTGCAGCGCCTGCAAATCGCTTCTGAGTGCATTATTCTCTCGGCTCTGCATTGATACATATGAGCTTATTGCTATGATCAAAAACGCGCCCGCTGCAATCAACAGAACCGCGGCGACTATAAGCAAAGATGGCCGCGCCGATTTATCAGTTTCATCTTCAGTAACCTCTTTTGTTCCTCGACTTACTTTACGCTTAGGCTTTTTTATCGGGAGAGCCGGTGCTTCTTCAACAGGTAGCGCTTCTACTGCCAATGATGAATTGTTGTAATAATTTGCTCGATTATAATAATCGTCGTTCCTTCTTTGTCTCGCAGCCATCATAATCTCTCCCCATATATATTTTCTTGCAATATATTCAACAACCTATATCTTCTCAGCCACTCTAAGCTTTGCGCTCCTTGCGCGATGATTTTCTTGCAGCTCGTCTTCGCTTGGAACTATAGGCTTTCGTGTTATAATTTTTACCTGTGGCTTTTTATTACACATGCACATCGGAAAATCTCTCGGGCATGTGCAAGGATCCTCTAAGTCTTTAAACGCACCCTTTATTATGCGATCTTCCAACGAATGAAATGTTATGATTGATAGCCTACCTTTTGGTTCGAGCCTGTCCACAATGTCCGCCACAGCCTGCCCCAAGACTTCCAACTCTTTGTTAACTTCGATTCGTATACTCTGAAAGGTGCGCTTAGCCGGATGCGGCCCGTCTTCACGCGCTTTCTTAGGTATAGCTTTTTTTATCGTTTCTACTAATTGAAGTGTCGTTTCTATCGGGCTTTCTGCTCTGGCTTTAACTATAAACTCAGCAATTCGCTTTGCCCAATTCTCTTCGCCGTACTTAAATATAATTTCAGCCAACTGCTCCTGCGAGTATGTGTTAACTATTTCATGAGCTGTAAGCTTTTGCTTTTTATCCATTCTCATATCCAATATTGCGTCATGGTTATATGAAAACCCTCGCTCCCCGTCATCAAGTTGAAATGACGAAACACCTAAATCCAATATCATACCATTTATCTTGTCAATACCAAGCTCGTCCAATATTGAATGAATATTTGCAAAATTATTCTTTACGAAATGAATGTTTTGAAAAACATTCAGGGCTTTCTCCGCATATTCAAGTGCAAAGTCATCTCTGTCAATCGCAATCAGTTTGCCCTTTGGCGATAGCTTTTTAGCAATTTCTATGCTGTGCCCGCCGCCGCCCAATGTGCCGTCTACATAGCATCCATCTGCATCTATATTTAGTCTGTTTACTGATTCATGCAGCAAAACCGACGTATGCTTGTAGTCCATTGTGTTACCTCCTGTATATTTACGAAGAGCCGCTTTACGCCGCACCTTCTAACTTCTCTGTTCTTTCCTCATTTCATCGCTCATTTTCTTCAAAAGTGGCTTATCTATTGAGGATAACTCATCACCGCTGTTGCTCCATTCTTCTTTGGCCCATATCTCGATGCGATTTCCCATCCCAACTGACACAACTTCCTTGACTATTCCTGCATAATCCCTTAAAATTTGAGGTATAAGAAAACGGCCTTGTGCATCCGGCTCACATTCTTGGGCGCTACCAATCAAAAACCTTTGGAATCGCATCCCGTCATCGTCAGTAAAAGGGATGTCTTCAAGTTTTCCTGTTGTCTCACTCCATGTAGACATGGGATAGATGCAGATGAATTTATGCTTCGGGTCGCCCAAGCCTTTTGTTATAACGAAAACAGGGCCAAGCTTTTCGCGAAGCTTCGCCGGTACTATGAGCCTGCCTTTGGCATCTAGATTGTGATGATTTTCACCCAGAAACACAATTTCCACCACTTTGCATCATTTTTGAACCACTTTCAACCCTTATTAACCACATGATAACATTTGTGAAATCATTATGCAACATTAAATCTCTGCCTTTTTTTGCTGTTTGTCGAAAAAAATGTTTTTTTGTAGTATTCATTCTCAAAAAAAGCACGTAAAAAAGCCAATGCTTGGATAAAATTCCAAGCATTGGCTCAAAAAAGATCAATTCTTAATTTTTTCTTAAGGCGATTTTTGTCGATATAAGACTGAGTTCGGCTACGCCGAACCACATGCGAAGCATATGAAATTGCGCAGCAATTTTCAGGCTTATGAGTATATTTTCGTGCGAATTTTGCACGAAAATGTACGAATATACACAACACAGAGATGCGCGTCGCTAATTTCTACGCCGAACCACATGCGAAGCATATGAAATTGCGTAGCAATTTTCAGGCTTATGAGTATATTTTCGTGCGAATTTTGCACGAAAATGTACGAATATACACAACACAGAGATGCGCGTCGCTAATTTCTACGCCGAACCACATGCGAAGCATATAAAATTGCGCAGCAATTTTCATGCTTATACTTTCTACAGATGGAACAAAAGCGGTGCCAGCGCTGATAAAACCATAATAAACGCCAACACTGCTGCAATGATAGCTGCAATAATCCTTTTCTTTTCTCTTTTAGGGTCCTTCATAACCACTCTCCTGATATTTTTTTGCCATGATGGCTTGACTATATTTTTATAGTATTACAATAAATACATTTCCATGTACATAGTATACCACAGAACTAATTCCTATGCAAAGCTCACTATGTAAGTATCATTTGAGCTTTTGACAACAATAGTTTATAATATAGTCAATCTACCCTCGGAGGATCCAATATGAACATAGGCTTATTCGCAGACACTTACTTCCCGCAAATTAATGGCGTAGCCACCTCCACGAAAATTCTTGAACAGGAGCTCACCAAGCTGGGGCACAAGGTCTACATTTTCACGACGACCGATCCAAAAGCCCCCAAAAATGAGCCTGGGATATATAGGCTCCCAAGCATGCCGTTCACCTTCCTGCCCTCTCACAGAATGACTTTCATTTACCCGCCCAAGCTTCTGGCAGGAATGAAAAAATTCAACTTGGATATCATTCATACTCAAACTGAATTCCCTATCGGAATATTCGGACGGATTGTGTCGTCATTTTACAAAATCCCGTCTGTCCACACATACCATACAATGTATGAGGATTATGTGCACTATATCGCTAACGGTCACTTGATTACTCCAAAAATGGCACAGCGCTACTCCAGAGTCTTTTGCAACAAAGCCAATGCCGTAATCGCGCCTGCTGATAAAGCCAAGGATTATCTCGAAAAAATTGGCGTTAAAAAACCTGTAAGCGTTATTCCAACCGGGCTTTTGTTTGAGCCCTTCATGCGCGGCAAATACAGCCAAGACGAGCTTAACAGCGCTAAACTCTCTGTCGGATTAAACTTATCTGACCCTGTCATAGTGAATATAGGGCGTATCGCCCAGGAGAAGAGCTTAGATGTTGTCGTTAATCAAATGCCTGCTGTGCTTAGAAGTCTCCCAAATGCAAAGCTCTTGATAGTCGGCGATGGGCCTAAGCGCCTTGAGCTTATCGAGCTTTCAAAAAGCCTGGGCATTGAGCATTCTGTCCTCTTCCCCGGCGCCAAGCCATGGTCTGAAATAGGCAAATACTATCAATTAGGCGACGTTTTCGTGTCTGCCAGCACCTCTGAAACCCAAGGCCTGACTTATGTTGAAGCCATGGCCGCCAAGGTTCCTGTTATCGCAAAAAAAGACCGCAGTGTAGAAAATGTAATCATCGATGGCGTTACAGGTTACTATTTCGAGAAGGATGAAGAACTGCCGATGGTTTTATGCAATGCATTGTCGTGCCAAGAAAAGAGAACGACTATCGCCAATACTGCTCTGGGGCATATAGCTCACCTTTCCAGCGAGAATTTTGGAAAGAGTGTTGAAGCATTGTATATGGATGTTTTAGCTAATACCGGCCCAAGGCCGCACAGAAAATTCAAGAAAATTACCCTCGAAATGTTTGAGTCCGGTTCGAAGTTTTTGGGGTTTGGTAAAAAAGGATTTTAGGGACGCTGCTTGCTGCGCCCTTTGTAAAAATAATAAGGAGGCCAACATGAAATCAACCTACACCTACGATCGTTTCTACAACTATGAGGAGATGACGAACATTCTCAAAGATTATGAGAAAAGTTATCCTGAGCTTTTCAAACTCACATCCCTCGCCACTACCAAGGAAGGCCGCGAGATTTGGCTCGTGGAGTTCACTGACCTAAATACCGGAAACTTCTGTGAAAAACCTGGCTATTTCCTCAATGGCCATATCCACGCAGGCGAAGTCACCGGCACCATGTGTGTGATGCATTTTATTGACTACATGCTCACAAATATTGATGACCCCTCTGTGAAATCGCTGCTTGCAAACACCACCTTCTACATAATTCCAAGGCTGTCCCCTGACGGTGCTGAGTATTACCTCACTAACCCAGGCATGCTGCGCTCCGTAAACGAAATGTTCCCATTTTCCGAGCTTCAGCCCGGCGTCCAGCCCGCTGACCTTGACGGAGATGGCGTTATCAGAAAAATGCTCGTCCCATCACCATACGGCTCATGGAAAAAAGATAAGGACGACCCTCGAGTTATCCAAAGAAGGCGCCCAAATGACATTGAAGGCACATTCTATAATATCTGTGTCGAAGGCCTCATCGAGGACTATGACGGCTTCACAATCGCGAACGCACCCCCTAAATTCGGCATCGACCTGAACCGTAACTTCCCTCTTAATTGGGACACCAACAACAAGCAACCCGGCGCAGGCTTCCATGCCCTCGACAGGATTGAAAGCCGCACCCTTGCAAACTTCATAGTAACACATAGAAATATCGTCTCAACGATTAACTTCCATACCTACAGTGGCGTATATCTATATCCTCCCGCATCCAAGTCAAAAAAGGACGCCAACCCATTCGACATGAAGCTCTACGAACGAATCAACAAAATCGTTACTGAAACAACAGGCTACAAATCCGTCAGCATCAAAGACGAGTTCATTGGCGCTGATAAGCCTAAGCTCTCAGGCTCATTGGACGAATTCCTCTACAATGGAAACGGCATTTTTTCATATTCCATCGAAGCTTGGGATATTTGGACCAGGAGCGGCTCGGAACTTCCCTTCCCTGACCCTTTCAGCAAGAGCGATGAACAACTGGAAGAGTTCAGCCGTAAAATCTATAAATGGGCTGACGATAACGATATAGGCTCTTACATCAAAGAATGGACACCTTTTGAGCATCCACAGCTTGGCTCTGTAGAGATAGGCGGCGAAGACCCAAAATTCTTCACACAAAACCCACCACCAAAGTTCCTAACGGAAGAGGTTGAGCGACACACCAAATTCATTTTACAGCACGCACTGACAATGCCCAAGCTCGTAATCAGAAAAGTGGACATAGAGCCCTTAGGCGCTGGTATATACAAAGTCGAAGCCTATGTATATAACGCTGGGTTCATGCCAACATATGGAACCAAGGAATATCTAAACTTGAACCTTGCAAAAGAAATCGAGGTTGAATTAACAGGCGATAGCCTCAGCTACGAAAGCGGCAAACAACTTCAAAAAATCGGCCAGCTTGAAGGCTTCTCACGCGCAAGCACATCCTATAGCTTCTTCGGCATCATGAGCGCAGCCGGCGAGTACCCTGAAAAGAAAGTCACCTGGGTAGTCAAAGCCAAAAGCGGCGAGCTCAAAGTAACTGCACGCAGCGAGCGCGCCGGGATGGCAACAGCAACAGTTAGAATTGATTGATGAGAAATTCATTTCGCAGGGGCGCATATCGCGCCTCTGTTTAAGGTGTTTCCCCAAACTGCTGTTGCTGATTACTAAACTCGTGATTTTCATGGATGATGTCCTCCTATAAAATGAAAGTGGTTGTGTGCCGATTTTAGCAATAAAAATAAGCTAGAAAGTTGATTGAATCGGCAAAAAATCAACTTTAGCAAAACGCAAAAAGGGTCTAGTTGTCTAAACAAATGATAACTAAACCCATTCCTAAAATAAAATATTTTCATTTCAGCCACACCGAATATATAAAACGGTATGACAAAGCCATAACAGAAAGAAGCACGAACCTAATGTACAAGTCCATGCTTCTTTGATAGTTTACATAAGCCATCAAAGGCTTAAAATTCTTTGCTTGTTTTACAAAAAGAGCCGACCATCTCTTTTCATATTCATTACACAAAGGTTTACGCACCTATATAGGGTGCAATCAATTCCAGCACTAGCGCATAAAGCACACGGCAAATATATAATCCAATATAGGGGTTCTCTCCCTACAATCGTATCCACTTACTCGTATTCCAATAATCACTGCAAAGATTATGGAACAAGTGGCGCAGTAGTTCATCTGATTACTGTTAAGTGTTATCTACTATCACAACTTAACATTCAACCTTACGCCCAAGTCATAAAGGCGTAACCCGACATAAGGTGTTATGCTCACCCCCAAATA
>Ga0123355_10006446_pt1 | contig 17384 bp, 8 predicted proteins | sample TergutEmb28metaG_3_FD_89872 | JGI IMG/M metagenome (GOLD analysis project Ga0123355, IMG submission 89872) | Embiratermes neotenicus P1 segment gut microbial communities from Petit-Saut dam, French Guiana - Emb289 P1 | ecosystem: Host-associated > Arthropoda: Insects > Digestive system > Gut ...
GGCCATTATCTCCGTAACCGTTCCACTTTGGACTTAGGTGTTTTGGGTTATATCGGTATAGTTTAGCATAAGGAACACCCTCCCGAAGTCTGGCACATTCCTCCTGGGACACCCTGTATAAGGAAATTTAACATAACAGTTAATGAAACAATTATTACACAAAAATTCTGTCCATGGAATGAACATGCCGATTGTCTGGAAATGTAGGAGACTCAACCTCCTGGAACCCTGAAGGCATCTCCAGGTCTAAACAGGGATTACTTTACCTTTTATTTTTTAAACACGGTCTTGCAGTCGGTCTTCACAATGATGTGTCGGTAGTTACTGTTTACTTGAGGTGAACCGGGGTAAGTGTAAATTCGGGGCAAGTGGAACCTATGCCTGGTATCTCATATGACACTGCTTTGAAATGGCGCTGTCTACCGGATTTATACTGTACCATATTCTACAAAGTGCCTGTATAGCAGCCGAACCACTTCGCTGTCATTTGAATAGCGGATGTGTGGGCGTGTAGAGGTGCGTAGATTTTCATCGTTGTGGAACCAAGGGTAGTTCGTGGATTTACTGTTACATAAAGAAATATTTCACTGTGGGCGGCTTTATATTTGCAGTAAATATTTATTAATTATTACTTTAAGTCATATTAATAAGTGCCATATAAATAGTATTGTTCTTATACCTAAAAGCTGTGTGGGTTCCAATTTCCTTGACAAAATGGTCGCCTGAGGTAAGAGTAACCCCGTATAGGTTACTATTACTCCATACTTAGAACAGTCACAAATCTCATCTTTTTCATCAGCTTTGTTCCTATTGGCGCTATTTTTTTCACAGCAGATCTTGCAGATATGTTGCGTACAAACAAACGCAAAACGTTACTCCCTTCTTACGCGAAAGAAGAATTAAACACGGCCCTGGAGTATGGGAAAAGTGGCTGGATGACATTATATAGGGCTGCAAAGCTTTATAAAATACCTAAAGCTACATAATTTAAACATGTGGAGGGAATGAGAGGGGTAAAAACCAAACCTTGGGTCGAACAACTGCTCTCTTCTTCCATGAAGAGGAATAATTGCAGAGTGTCTTAAGTTGATGGAGAAATGGTACTCGGCTTCTCCAGAAAAAGTTCTGGAGACGATAGGCCGGTATGACAATGAAAACAAGATACCCACACCATTCAGAGGAGGAATTCCTGGTGATGATTTTTTCATCCGTTTCAAAAGAACGCGTAAGTTAAGTCTGAAAAAGCCACAAAGCTTTGAAGCATACCGAAAAAAGAGTTATTTACCCCATCATCATTTCTGAAGAAGTACCGGTAATAATGTCAGGAGAGGTAAGGGAAAGAATGAAGGAAACTGTGAGTAAAACATGTGAAAGACAGGACCAGACAAGAAAAAAGGAAACAACCAAGAAAAAAGAAGAGAGTGGTGATTTTGAACAGTTAAACCCCAAGCAGCGATTTAAATGGTGCTCATTCTTCTCCCCAGGTGGGTTTTAATATTTAAATCTGGCTTCACGAATAATTTGTAATTACATTTAGGAAAAGTAACACAATTATTAACTTGCGAACTATAAAACATAACACTTTAGACTGTAGCATTACTCTTTTTATATCGAATACTTTACGTCATAATTTTGTGTGATTTTGCCATAAGCTTTGAATTCCAACCTCTTGCACAAAAGTTTCAGTTTGATGTAATTATTTATAGTGTGATTTGAGAGTTACGTTACTGGGGACGTATGTTTTTAACAAGACTGTAATATTACATCGTTGTGAGAATAAATAACATTCTCTATCTCCGAATGAAAATATTTCCACTCCCTTCCAAACGCTTCCGCGATAAGATAGTGCCAGAATAATATTGCGAATAGGCTTACAGGAGCATTATACCGTGGCGTCCTGTGTTAAGAGTAAGTTTTAGAAGTCAGCTTAAGTGTGAAACAGTCTGAAACAGGATTTCTTGCATAAGCCTACTTTGCAATCAGAACACCAACAAATTGGCTCCATTAATTTCTGCTGTAACGAACAAGCATCATGCCGTCTGTGATACATAGGAATTTAAGGTATGTTGCGTTCTTCAATTTCCACTTAACCTCATTGATATTTATATAATTTGGCAGAGAGTATCTGTAGGTTCCTCTTCCCGTAAGTGTAACTTAGTGCTCACAAAATATGTTTTGTTTACCTGAATCACAACCATAAACTGTGTTCTTATATTTGTACCTCGGATACTGAGTTTGTAGTCCACTATATGAAATTTCAACAAAATTGAACCTAAATTCAGTGACTAATCACATATTAAAGTCCAACTCTTAAAAATAGCGGTTCCACTTACCTGGTTTACCTTATGTACTTATTGCAAGCCACTAATTCTTACCACTATCTTCACTTTTCTGTTGCTCATATCAGAAGGACGAAAGGAGCAAACCTCATACCTTCTAACAAACACCTGTTCTTTATATACGTGGGAGGGAGAAGGGGCATCGCGTTGTTAGAAAATCGCCAGGCTACGCCCGCTTGTCATTCTGATAAGAGTAACTTCGAAGGTGGAGGTGAATGTGTTTGGAGGAGTGGACGAAAAATACTGACACAGACAAACCAAATACTTCGAGACGGACCTGTTCCAGTGCCACTTCGTAATGTATGGAAGATGAGTAAGACTGAGAAGGAGCAAAAAAGAGGTGGGGTGGCGCAGGGACTCAGGCTTTTCCCGCTCATCCCTCTGTTAAGGATGTTTGAGCAAGAGATTTTCTTCTCCACCACCCTCAAGACCAGCTCCGGGGTCAAACCGGTCTTCAGCAAGTACGGCGGTAGAGCGGCCGAGACGTGACGCCCACTGACGTCCATCTAGTGCCGAGGTTAGGAATGAATGGAGCTGTACCTCTGCTTCCCCCATATGCCTTTATGACATGGACAGGGACTTCACCTTCTTTACATCACAGAGTAGAGAACTTCGTGATGATAAAGACTAGGTAGTCTTAGCATTACGTGTACAGTGGGTTAACGAGGGTGGTTAATAGGACGAGGCAGTGTTCAGGAAGGTGATCCCTGTTTGTTCCGAGAATCAACGATAAAGGTGGCGGTACATACAGAGTGGTGCAAAAGATTCTCCACACGCGATGTTCGGCAAGTTGTCTCTATTGTCAAGTGTCTTGTGCGCCACTCTGTATATACAGTCATGCGTCGCTTAAGGACGGGGATACGTTCTGAGAAATGCGTCGTTAGGCGATTTCGTCGTTGTGCGAACGTCATAGAGTGTACTGACACAAACCTAGATAGTGTAGCCTACTACACACCTAGGCTATATGGTACCTACAGCCTATTGCTCCTAGGCTACAAACCAGTAGAGCATGTTAGTGTAGTGAATACTGTAGGCAACTGTAACACAACGGTAAGTATTATAATATCACAGTCGTATATACGTTCCGTCGTTGACCGAAACGTCATTATGCGGCGCATGAATGTAGTTAGCTTTGATCTTGGAAGGGTTAACATGGACGCTACGCCGTCATTTCTGTCGTCTGCTGTGGTGTTCCCGCGCGCCCACTGGATCACATAACCATCAGCGCTACACCGCTCACAGTCAGCTTTCCATCAGACTGTCCTCTTTGGCTTATTTAGGAGCGTTCACAAAATTGCTATAAGGGATTATTAGCGTCGTCATATCTGTGTGTCTGTCCGTCTGTTCACACGGAATAACTCGGCTCCCACTGGACGGATTTTCATGAAATTTGATATTTGGGAATTTTTCCAAAGTCTGTCGAGAAAAATTCATGTTTCATTAAAATATGACAAGAACAAAGGGTACTTTACATGAAGACCGATGTACATTTATAGCTTGCTGAATTCTTCTTAGAATGAGAAGTGTTTCAGACAAAAGCTGTAGAGAAAATCAAAATAGTTTTATGCTCAATAATTTTTTTTTTTTTCGAAAATTGTGCCGTTTGTGAGATAATGTGGAAAAATACCGTGGAGTCGGACAGGACACAAATAACAATATGTCATGCTGGATACCTAAGGCTACAAACACACACTCAGAATATGTAATACTTATTCCTTTCCCACTGCAAAGAATGGTTACGCGAGCGCGCCTCAATGTTTCGTTATACGTCTGCCTGTCTTGTTTTTAACACAAGCTGCCCGTGTCAGATGAGGTCAGACCGCACGACACCATACAGTCATATGAACACAAACAATAGATGGGAAAGTAAATCTGCGTTAAATTATTTACTTTTATTGCGTGAATTAGAGGTTTTCATGTTGTTTTGTCACTTGCCAGTACAGGATCTGTAACATTTTCCGGTATGTACACGTGACAACTATATCGGTAAGTGCCAGAACAACAGACAGAAGCTGCACAATTGCAACGTTGCATTGCCCTGCAGCGGAACCTCTCTGTTTTCCTGCAAGCCATTCATTTTCTGCAGTGTGACCTTCACAGCAAGTTGCTGCACAACTGCTGCTGCTTGCAAGACGCGCGCGCATTGAGGCGCATCTGGGCAGGCAGTTCAGTTATACTGACAGTGGCTCTCTCTCAACCGTTTGCTCATCGGTTAGTTCGTTAAGAATCCGCAGTGCCACCGTCGTGAAAAGTCCTCTTTTACAAATGTTTATGTATTCAATCACAACATTTTAGTATTGTGTTAATAACCAATTAACGTTCTTAATTTCGAAAGCCAAGTCAAGGAGGACGAGATTGGCAAGTCATGTGACACGCATGAGGTAGAAGATGAATGGGTGCATATTTTTGGGTGGGAAGAACTTGACAGAAAGAGACAACTTGGAGATCTGGATGTACAGTAGATGGCCTTATACCACGGTCTTTATTTTATCAGACAGCTGTCGTTTGTCGTGGGCTGGGATAGCTCAGTCGGTATAGCGACTTACTACGGGCTGGACGGTCCGGGAATCGAATCCCGGTGGAGGCGAGATATTTGAACTCGTCCACACCTGCCCTGGGGCTCACTCAGCCTCCTATACAATGGGTACCGCGTCTTTCCCGGGGCAAAGCGGCCGGGGCGTGGCGTTGACAACACTCCCCATCTAGCGCCGAGGTTAAAGAAGGAGTAAGCTGTACCTCTATTCCCCCTCTGGGCCTTCGTGGCTTATCTAGGGTAACCTTTAACTTTGCTGTTATTTTGTGCTATTCCGTCGCGCGTGTGGGCCGTCGGTTGATTTGGCAACTGTAATGCGATAAGCGAGCCGACAGGAAGTGAGAACCGATAGTTATAAAACAGAGATCCTTTAATTGAAATTTATTTTCAAGTGGCAGTTTGGGAGGGCGCGGATTGAATTCATCTGGCTTATTATGAGGGCCAGTGACCGCCTGTCTGAAGCAAGTTATTGTAGTTTCTGATTCCGTAAAACGCGGGGATTTTGAGAACTAAGCAGCGTACAGAGGTAATTTCTTACCGACGCTTCGGGGCAACCTATTGGTCCCATCTTACAGGGTCAGTAAACTTGGCTTTTTGGATTCTTGACACCTGAAGATGGGACTGAAGATCCCGAAACGTCGGTAAGATATTACAATAACTTGCCGCGTAATAGTCCCGAAGAGATCAGTTCTCATCTACTTCGCGGCGGAAACCTGAAATCTCGCGGGGATTCCATGGACCAAATGAGGAAATGTCAGTTGATAAAGCGGTCTGTTTGGTGGAATTGTTTTGTGTAACTTGCGAGCCCTTATATACCGCTCAGCTGACCGTCTCGTCCCATAGGTTTTGAAGGCTCATTGGTTGGCCATAGGCCACATCCATCCTGCTGCCCACTGCTGTGACCAAACGCAAATGTGGACAGCTACCAGTGCGGAAAATTTCGTATCGCCTAGTGCTTTAAAGCACTGTATTTAGAAGTTGGATTGAAATGAAAAGCAGCAAGTTATTAGCGATTGTAAATAACACGCGAATTGCGCTGCAGATTGCAGATATTCTTCGTCGTTATGAAGTGTTGGTGGTAAATAACTTGTCGGCGTTTCGGTGGATATATTCGAAACGTCAATGTTGACCACTGTCCAACGCTACGTGACATCCTAGCAGACTTGAATCTTCGAAGCAAATGATATTTGAGGATGCGGGTTTTGTGCTTTTTTGCACTAAGGGGCAAGTAGCTGGGTCGTTGATTTGCGACGTTTCGAAGAAACCTACCTCCTTCTCCTTCATGGGTTAAGCAGTTACAGAAGTAATAATGCATGTGCGCGCCACTGTCGCTGAAAGCTAGGATTACAGCGTGTGCAGAAAATTTAGTATTGGATGGGGCTGCGTGACTGAGGTGTGTCCAGCTTCTTACTATATCTGTAAAGTTATCCCTTAAAATTAAGCACAGGAACGTATAGGTGTATGGTGCAGCGGCAGTTAGTTCCATACATTCTTAACCTTGGTACTATACTTGGAAGGGCCATCGTTACGCCCCGGGTCCTCTGAACGAGGGCAGAGGAATCTCCGGTACCCACTGCATAGACTGGATTTCCTCACTGTCGGTCTGGACGGTTTAGAGAAGTCTTTTGTGCCTGCCGGGATTCGAACCCCGACTACTCCGTCACCTAGCCCAGTAGGGAAGTCGCTATACCCACTGATATTTCGCGAAACAGCAGGAGGGACCCAGTGTTTTTTAGTTTATTGTTAGTGCCAGCGGCAGAACGGGTGGTTATGAAGGCGGTGTGTTTATTGGTTGCTGTAAAATAAGGCTGTCATTGACAGCGTGCAGTCGAAACGAATGTTGACGTAAATCAGACCAGACAGCATAAGGACGTTTTCAGAGAAGCACGGACACAGAACCCTCAGTATTCCTGTCAGTTACAGCTTATAACAATAAAACTTCATACTCGCCTTGCTGTGAAGAATTTTTTATTCGCCTGCAATATGTGATGCTTCCCAATTCATTGAATTCTAGAGCAATCGTCACTGTTTCGCTTAGGCTGTGGATAGTGCCTGTAGACTTTGGACAGTGCCTGTAGAAGATGGACAGTTCCTGTGTCCTGTGGTTAGTGTCAATAGACTTTGGACAGTGCCTGTAAACTGTGGACAGTGTCTTTAAGGCTAGACGCGCACTGGAAACTCAACTTTTTAGTTGCCCGGATGGAGAAAACTGGTTTACAAGGGAGCTCGCGCACTGACAACTTTTCCGTTGCGGCAACAGAAAAGTTGCTGCGTTTAACAGCCTGACCCATTCTCGAGGCATCAGAAATGTTGGTGATAACGATAGGACGCACATGTTTCAGTCTGTACGCGCGCACTGGCACCTAAACAGTAGCTTGCTAACTGCAGTAATGTGCTCAAACCTTGTGTCTTGCGTTATACGGCTATGTTTATCGTCGAAGACGTTGAGAAGTTAATATGGGACGTGGGGAGAAGACCATCTTTGTGTAAAAAAAATTAAAGAATACTGTGATAGAAATCTGAAGGATAAATTGTGGTACGAATTTTACGAGTCAGTCGTCACGAACTGGAGTGAGCTTCCAGCTGAACAGAAATCATAAAAATGCAGTATATGTTAATTTTCTTGTTCACATTATTGGGGATCATGCTAATGATGCTAGTACATTAGCCATAAGCTTATAAATTATAAAGAAAAACAAAGAGGCTAGTAAGGAGATTGGTCTAGAAGTAAATGCTGATAAAACTATGTACAGTACATTGTCATGTCTCGAGATCAGAATGCAGGACGAAGTCACGATGTAAAGACTGATAATATTTGCTTTGAAAGGGTAGAACAGTTCAGATATGTGAAAACAACCTTAACAAATCAAAATTATATTCAGGAAGAAAATAAGTGCAGGTTGAAGTCACAGAATGCCTGATACCATTCGGTGCAGAATACAGTTTATAAAACTGATCATTTAAAAGTTTTTACTGACTACTGGATGTACCTAGTGTCGCTTTTTGCGTCGATCTTTCCTTATTCTAAGCAGAAGAGCTCAAACACATGCTGTCTCTGTGAAGTCCATTCTGTACTGAAAGAGAAAAAGTTGCCAGTACAAGCAACTGTTTAGTTACAGTGCGCACGTTCACAGCAACTTTTTTTTTATCACCCCAATAATTTAGTTGCCAGTGCGCACCTAGCCTAAATGATGGACAGTTCCTGTAGACTGTGGATAGTGTCTGTAGACTTTGGACAGTTCCTGTAGGCTGTGGATAGTGTCTGTAGACTTTGGACAGTGTCTGTAGACTATGAACAATGTCTGTCGGCTTTGAACGGTGCCTGTAGAGTGTGGTTAGTGTCTGTAGACTATGGAGAGTGTCTGTAGAAGTTGGTCATTTCGTGTGGACTGTGGATAGTGTCTGTAGACTGTGGACAGTGTCTTTAGATGTTCGACAGTTCTCGTAGACCTGGATAGTGCCTGTAGACTGTGGACAGTGCCTGTAGACTGTGGATAGTGTCTGTAGACTATGTACGGTGTTTGTAGACTGTGGACAGCATGTGAACTGTACTCAGTGTGTATAGGCTGAGGACAGTGTTTGTAGATTGTGTTGTGTCGCAGCTCTCACATTGAGACGGATGTCAATAGCACGCACAAAATATGTGTAGCACATGCTTTATAAAAGATGTAGACCAGATGTGCCCAAATGCCGGCCGCTAAGTTACCTTACAACTAGTATATATGTGTCTTCAGTATGTGGAACTGTCTCCATGTGACGCTTCTGGCCCCAACATCTTGCGGTATCTCCTAGATTGCTGGGAAACTTGTGCAATCCGGATGTGTTACTTTTTGTGCCCTTATTATCACTAGTGTGGCACTGTTATTATTATTATTATTATGATCATCATCCTTGTTATCACCTTTATGGAGGGTATTTACAGTTATGTACCTGAAACAAACCATGTTTCTATGCTATGTAGTGTTGCACCTGTTCTGTATTTACAGTTTGTGCTACATGTACTATTATTTCGCCCGTAATACATGTTCTGTATTTGTACAGGGTCCGCCAGCGAATCGGGCGATTTTTAAGTGTTAAAAAATTAAAAGTACTGGATATCATGATACAGTTACATTTATAGGGAAGTGCATACTTTAGCATTTGCAGAAATAAGTGAATCAGTGGTCTTGAAACATAACACAGAACAAAAAAAATAAAAAATAAAAAAACTAGGTCAACTCATTCTTAACGTCGGCACCGGATGGAGGTCAGCTTCGCGCTGCGGCAGCTTCACCCCCGGGAAAGATCTCCGGTACCGGTTGAATAGGGGGCTCGGAGGACCCCAGAGAATATTTGGGCGATTGGGAGGAGAAAGAGATTCCTTGCTCCTGCCGGGTTTTGAACCCCGGACCGTCCAGCATTAGCCTGTTTACTGTACCGACTGGTCCTGGGAATGAACTTTTTTTTTTTACGTAATGAAATTTGAAAAGTCTGGCTGATTCACTGTCGGCAACAACTAGAAATATAATACAAGGTAAAGTTCAACCTAGAACAGGCCACAAATGCCCAGAGGTGGAGTAGGGGTATATCTCTACTCTTTCTTTAACCTCGGCACTAGATGAGGTGGGTGGTCAACGCCACGCCCCGGCCGCTTTACCCCCGGGACAGACCCGGTACCCATTGTATAGGAGAGTGGGTATGCCCTAGGGCCGGTCTGGACGGGTGTGGAAAAGCTTGCCTCCACCGGGTTTCGATCCCCGGACCGTCCAGCCAGTAACGAATCGATACGACTGAGCTATCCCGGCCCACCTAGAACTATAGAAACAAAGTAAAGTAATCCCTGTACAGGCCCTGAGGATTTCAAAACGTTGAGGTTCCCTGATTTCGGGACTGTCGGCATATGAAGGTGGTAAGGTTGTAAGCCCTACGTACCGGCCGCCTTTACCCCCAGGAACTATTCCTGGTACTGACTTCTATTAGAGGCTGAGCCGAGAAATACAGTAGGCCTGCTGTAATAAATTAACACAGCCCCATCTAGCTCCATGGAATACAAGGCTTCTTGAGAAGCTGACGGTTAGTCATCTAGTCAACAAATTCTGCGCCTTTCATTACCGTGCTCACAAAGGCGTGCCATAGCAAATGCTGTTAGTTGTCACAGCTATGCAGAACTCAATTTGTGGGGAAAATGCAGTGAATTCCAATGTTGAAGCAAGTGGTATGTATGAATACCACTGGCCTTGAAGGGTTAATGCAGAGTGCCCTTGAGACTAGGTCACTTACCATCTCATCCAAACGAGGCGTCCCAGTTTTCCGTTTCTCCTACCGAGCGCCAAACATTACAACTGATATCGCTTGCAATGCTCTCAGGCAGAGACGTCACTGAAGTCGGTGCTTTGTCTCCTCGAGGGGGCGTCAAAACCACAATGCGACAATTTCTACTGAACTGGATAACGACTGAATCTGGCAGAAGCAGGGGACGAGTTTATGGTTTCCGCTTGAGTACAGGTTCGCATGCTACTGCCCGCAAGCATCATGTGGTGCTCGACTGATTGGCATTATATGTCCCGTACTGACTGAGCTATGTGTGGATGACTGAATTCGGTGACTGAGTGAGGAACATTTCGTTGTCGTGGTTGACAATGTTGGTGTGTTCTCTATGAGTGACGCGCTGAGGCACAAGCAACAGGTTGTATGCCCGAGACGGTATTATCTGTAAAGTCCACTCTGATGCCGAAGAAACAGTAGATCATCGAATATATAATACAACAACAGAACCAGATTTCAGAGACCACGGAACAGCGCGTGAATATTAATGGCAGTCCGTCATATGACGTCATGTGGCTAATGTTACGGCACCGGTAACATATATTTTGCCATTTTTATGCTTTATTTAAACGACGCTGCCTGCAGAATGACTGAAAACAGCGAATCAGTATAACTCATTGTTCCCTAAACTTGGGCTGTAGAAGGCGGCGAGTGGTTGACAGCATGCACCGCCAACCCCAACTGGAGAGCATAGGGGTGGGTGCGCTGGGCAGCCGACCCCAATGCAGTTGGCAAAGAGAATAATCATTCCCCCTCCCCTGTGAAATGGATCCTGATGCTCTATCAGTACATAGGCTAGTCACTATATCGGCTGAACTACCCTGCTCACGGAAACAAGATGTGACGTAGTTTGAGGTAGGCCTACAATGCTGGAAATTGTATGGCGGGCCTGAAGAAAAAGACGAGAAACATCATAGCCGGGCGCCTGGCCGGGGTTCGAGACGCGCACCTAAACTGTAAAATGAGTGTTAAAATGAAAGGTCAAGTTGTGCTTGTCCTCGCCTTGAAGGCGTATGGGGGAGTAGAGGTATAGTTCCAGTTATTTTTAAGGGCGGCAATAGACGGAGGTGAACGTCCGACTTCGTACCCCGGTCCCTTTACCCCCAGGAAAGACCCAGTACCGATTGAATATGAGATTGGGTGGGCTCCAGAGCCGTTCTGGACGCTTTACAGAAGATAAAATCCGTTTTCCCTGCCAGAATTCGAACCCTAGACCGTCCATTCCGTAGCTTGGTCTCTATACCGACTGAGCTATCCTGGGCCCCCCGAACAGGGCATCTTAGGATTAAATTCGAGCCGTTATGCTGGAGTCTTCTTGTGCGGCGTATTCAGTGTGACTGTGAGAGGGGCTGATGTCGGTCTGAGTTATTCGAGTGGGTTGTGTGATTGTGTTTATCATTCCGGCAAGAGTAGCGTTTGTTCTTTTCGCCACGTTGCTTATATTGGTTGTCGCTGGCAATGAGCAGGTACAGGAGGCTACTAACACGGCTGTGAAGCTGCCGATAATACACAGTATCTGTCGGGAAACGAACTGCAATTAACCACTACATCGTGACGCTTTATTTTGTGCCTACAGAAATTGACGTCAGAGTTCGTTACTGTAGATTCAAGTCTCTGCGATGAGGCCCTACGAGCTTCTGGGATATTACACAGCGTATGGTGGTAATTCCTTACCGACCTTCCGATATGCCAGGACGGAATTACCGCAATACGCTTCATAATTTCCCAGAGGAGTGCAGATCTAATCTACTTTGCGGCGAAAGTCTGAAAACACGTGATGTTACGCCGTGTCGACTAGTAAATAATTACGAAAGGTTCGAAGGATTATATACCACCTCTGTGTTCAGCGTTTGGTAGTCCAAGGAAGCACTAAATACGGAGGCAGTGAGTTTCCATGAAACGACGCTACGGTGACTGTAAGTCATGCGTCGCTTAATGACGGGGATACGTTCTGAGAAATGCGTCTTTAGGCGATTTCGTCGTCGTGCGAACGTCATAGAATGTACGTCGTACACAAACCTAGATAGTATAGCCTACTACACACCAAGGCTGTATGGTATAGCCTATTGCTCCTAGGCTACAAACGTGTACAGCATGTTAATGTACTGAATACTGTTGGCAACTGTAACACAGTGGTTAGTATTAAAACATTATAATATATTATCATATTATATTATAGTATTAGGGTAGTTACTCTATGGAGCAGATTCCTTCTTGAAAAGCTAACAGGTTTACAGCTAGTCAAGAAATTCTCAGCATTTTATGGAACCCGAAGGTTCATTACCGCAGTCACGAGTCCCCGCCACCTGTCCCTATCCTGAGCCAGCTCGATCCAGTCCATAACTACACATCCCACTTCCCGAAGATCCATCTTAATGTTATCCTCCCATCTACGCCTGGGCCTCCCAAGTGGTCTCTTTCCTTCAGGTTTCCCCGCCAAAACCCCGTGTACGCCTCTTCTCTTCCCCATATGCGCTACATGCTCCGCCCATCTCATTCTCGATTTTATCGCACGAACAATATTTGGTGAGCAGTACAGATCTTTAAGCTCCTCATTATGTAGCTTTTTCCGCTCCCCTGTCACCTCGTCTCTCTTAAGCCCAAATATTAACATTATAATGTATTATAATCATATCGGAGCACCGTCGTATTTGCGGCCCATCGTTGACCGAAACGTCGTTATGCGGCGCATGACTGTATTTACGAGTCGACGTGGCGTCATATTCTGCAATATCTGACCTCTTCAACTTACAGTACTGCAAAGACGTCCAATCTTGCGGTCATTAATATAACTGGCATAGAACGAGTCTGTTCTGGTCATAGCGAGTTATTTGGTTGACACGCCACTGCTGTGTTTGTCGTGGGCCGGTCTGATTGTGTCGCGGCGAGTACCCACGTTTGTGAGGCGCGTGACTGAGTAAGGACATTTCTAAAGATAAGACCAGTTTGATACAAGGTTGTGTAGCTTACGGCATTATTATCCGGCATTGTAAGAACGAATGATCACCGCTATACAGCTTGATAGCCTCGCTGAACGAACCGTAAAGAACGGGGAGAGGGATTGGGGGGAGAAAACTGAACAGAATTGACTGGCTATAACACATAATGTACGTTGCTTAGCCAAGGATCGTGGTTCGAATCGATTAACTAGACAAATTTCGTATTTCTGGAACAGTGTAACTCGGTTTATCTGTTTGCCACTCTTGACCGGTTCATGTAAACGGTAAAGAAAGAAAAGGGTGATGCTTTTCCTTGTGCATGCCATGGAGGCGTAGGGGTGGTGTAGATGTATAGCTCCAATGATTCTTAACTTCGGCACTAGATGGACATGAGTGGTCAAGTTTACGCCCCGACCGATTTACCCACCGGGAAAGAACTCGGTTACCCATTGAGTATGAGGCCGGGTGGTCCCCAGGGAAGGTCTGGACGTTTTGGGGGAGAGGCAAATCCCTTGCCCTTACTGGGATTCGAACCCTGGATCGTCCAGCACGTTCCCCGGATCCCATTTCTGAAGCTAAAAAGAATTTGTAAAAGGTAAATCTTTAGCCCGTCGTACGTAAGTTTGTCCCTGTTCACGGACATTAAGCCAGACAGTGGGGCAGTAAATTAGGTCCACATGATAACTTTCCTCTCTTCTAAGCCTGGATCTTCAACGTGGCTGTTCCCTGCAGGTTTTGGACTAAACTTTGTTACGTTTCTTCCAACTTTCTTTTGCCTGATACACGTTTTGTGCATTTCGTAGTCCAGGGCTGGCCAAATTCAACCCACACGAGGCTCACGTAATTCGTTGAGTCGCATGAGTACCGCACTTGTGTAGGTATGTACGTACGTACAGTACATATACCAGGAAGAGAGATTAAAAGTGATGAGTTACTTACTGACTGACAGACTTACTCCGTGGAGCATAGGCCTTTTTGAGAAGCTACCCGGTTTGCAGCTAGTCAAGAAATCCTCCGCGTTTTATAGAACCCGAAGGTCCATTACCGCATTCACAAGTGCCCGCCACTTGTCCCTATCCTAAGCCAGATCCAGTTCATGCCCCCGCATCCCACTTCCTGAAGATCCATTTTAATATTATTTATTCCATCTACGCCGGGATCTTCCGAGTGGTCTCTTTCCCCCGGGTTTCCCCACCAAAACCTGTATACACTTCTCGATTTTATCACCCGATCAATATTGGGTGAGGAGTACGGATCATGAAACCCCTCATTATGTAGTTTTCTCCACTCCCCTGTTACCTCGTCCCTCTTAGGCCCATATATTCTCCTCAAAACCCTATTCTCAGACACCCTCATCCTAAGTTCCTCTTTGAGTGTGCGCGTCCAAGTTTCACACCCATACAGAAGGTGATGAATTGCAGTCTGTAAACATCTTCTGTGCTAATAAACTTGCCATTTTATACTCTGTAGACCCACTGTATCATGTTTGTTAAAATGTATTACTGACACTATTCAGGTGACCTACTGCCGGAAATACTTCCCTCGAGGGCCGCATGTTGGCCAACCCTATCATAGTCCTTGCCGTCTGAGTCCAGTAATACTTAGTGAAAGCGCCTATAGAATTGTGAAGTGTTTCATAATGCACTGTGCTACAGTGTGCTGCCCGTCATGGCTTACGTCGCCATTGACCTGAACTCCTTTTTCCCAGACACTCTCAGGCTGTTTGTGTCATGTCTGTGCTGTAAGCAGTATTTACGTTCATGTGGCAAAACAACGAAGGCACACCGCTAAAACATGTTTTATCGTATAGCAACATTCACACACTCTTTAGGGTTTAAGAGTAGAGAAGAAAACCAACTAGATGCAACAGCATCTAGTAGCATCTACTTGGTTTTCTTCTCTACGCTTATACAAAGATGGACGGACAAACATACATCAAATGTTTAGGGTTTAATTGTGCTGTTTGATTATTTTTTTGTAGAGGACATCCCGTTGTGTTATAGAAGTGATAGACAATAATAAATATATTTGTTTTTCACTCAGACAACATAATATTTTATTATTAAACTTATTGGCGACAAGTTTGTTTCATTAGACCATCATCAGGTCATCTTTAAGCAAAATTTAAAACAGGTTACATGTATACTGTTTTAAATTTTATGTAAATTAAAAATATATTTGTTTTCACTCAAACACAACGATGTTTCATTATTTAACTTATTGGCAACAAGTTTCCGTCATTAGAACACACTCAGGCAATCTTTACATAAATTATTTAAAATTTAAAATAGGTTACATTTAACATTTTTATATTTAATGTAAAAATGGCCTGATGATGGTCTAATGACCGAAATTTGTTGCTAGTAAGTTAAATAAAAAATATTGTTGTTTTTGACTGAAAAGAAATATATTTTTTATTGTCTGTTAATGGTGCTATTTGGGTAATTGTTATATAATATGTGTATTGTTGTAAAGCAGCCCTGTGATGATCGCAGTAGTGACCGCATCATGCTGGTGAGCATCAATATAAGATAACGCGTATTGTTTCAGTGTGCATTGTTGGTTTGCTACATTAGAGTAAAAACCGCCAGGCTGTATATCTGTACAGTCGAAAAGACAGTTTAGGTGAAACGTAACAACTGATTTTTTGTAAGAACTGGATATTTATAGTATTTACGATAAATCAATTGTTGTGTTCGTAACTGTCTATGAAATGCTCAGTTCGGACAACACAACGGGATGTACATGCCTGAGAGTGTTACTGTTCTTCGCAGGCGATTCTCGAAGGAAAAGTCGGCTGTCAGTCAACAGCGAGGAATTAACATCCTGAGCGTCGGCGTCGTACACACCTGCTGGATGTTGTCGTGGCCTCCGGACCTTCTACCCTGACTGTACTTCCTTGTGTTTCTCTTCAGTCACTTCAAACTTCCTGCTTGGTTGATTTCAGGCTTGCGCCTCGCTCCTTCTGGGGCCTTACGCAACGAGTAGTGGTAGTTTTTACCGACGTTTCGGAACAGCTTGTCGGGCCCGTTTTGAAGGGCCAAGAATCGAAAAACCCTTGAAGATGTGACCCGATAGGTTGTCCCGAAATGTCGCTAAGGGATTATCGCTATACGCTGTGTGTTATCGCGGAAGAGGGCAGGTCTCTTGCTGGTTGGTTCATGCTTTTGTACCCAATGACACCCGAAACACCGCTACGTAATCAACTCCATATGTACGAGTATATAAGTTGACGCAAATTTTACTATAAAAGTACCTTCGCACTGTTAGGAATACATTCTTTTAAAAAATGGTGTCAATAGATTTTAAACTTGAAATTAAAATTTTAAACTGGTATGATTTTATGTAAACATTACGGGATCCCATAATATATGTACACACTGAATGTACCTCCATATAGCAAATATTGGCCTGAAGATGTTTCGGTAAAACCGAAACGTGCAGCCAAATCTTCATCGTTGCACCGTGCCTTTTGTAGCTTATTTAAGTAACACACACGACGTAAGAAGTAAAAAGTTTGATTTTAGTAATTGACCCAAATACTCGTCTTGCCTTCCTCTGTATAGCCCAGTGTACACCCGAAATTTAGAATAAATTTCTAAATAATTTTCCTAAATTGTCGTTCGCCGAAATTGCTCAACTCGCGTAAAATAGTTCAAACGGTTTTCTAGACACGTTCAACACAGCTTACCTTGAATAATCAGAAGAGGCCTGTGCCTCGTGCACCTAATAAATTCTCCTTCATTGCAGAAGTCAGAACAATATCTCACGTTGGCCATACACGTAGATATAACAAAATTTCCACGAGAATGAGGCCGTTAGCCTGGTTACAGTGGGCTATATAGAGTAGGGCCGCTGACATGTCTAAAAACGTGCGTATTCTTCAGTGCAGTGAACTGTCTGCCACTGGGAAGTTCATTGAGAGTTCAAAGACTCCGTCACTTTACAGCAAAAGGGAAATCAATGTCTTAGTTGTACATATTTGGAGTGCAGTGCACTGCTTTTGTCAGCATTCAGTTACCTTGTGGCGTCCATGCACGACTGATTTCCCAACTCAAATTTTATAAGTATATTATTCATGTATTACACTTCTAATAAATTGAGAGTTGTGTATTACTAAATAATTTTATAATTTTACACTACATATATTGATCATATAAAGCACAAAGGGGATGCCTCGGTTAAAAAAGTGTAGCCAAAACTATGTACAAGGTGTGGCAATAAAGAAACCGGATTCATGCTCTAACCCTTTATTGAAAAAAAAAATCA
>Ga0123355_10006447_pt1 | contig 17384 bp, 13 predicted proteins | sample TergutEmb28metaG_3_FD_89872 | JGI IMG/M metagenome (GOLD analysis project Ga0123355, IMG submission 89872) | Embiratermes neotenicus P1 segment gut microbial communities from Petit-Saut dam, French Guiana - Emb289 P1 | ecosystem: Host-associated > Arthropoda: Insects > Digestive system > Gut ...
CATATCACTTTATAAAATGTCGTCATTTTTCTCCTACATGTTTCAGTCCTATTGGACCATCTTCAGGGAGTACAATGTGCCTTGTTTTTGAAGTTGCTAATAGTCTTATTATTGGTGTTGTACTACCAGCATGCACTGGGTGTTTAGGTTATGCCTGTGTTCCTTGTTGACGTGTCTATGGCAATAGACACGTCAACAAGGAACGCAGGCATAACCTAAACACCCAGTGCATGCTGGCACAACACCAATAAGATTAGCAACTTCAAAAACAAGGCACATTGTACTCCCTGAAGATGGTCCAATAGGACTGAAACATGTAGGAGAAAAATGACGACATTTTATAAAGTGTTATGTTTTTAAAGTGTTAATATGTAAATAAATATTTTAGGAACATACAACAGTGCGATTAGTTGGTTAATATAATAAAGATCCAATTTCTTAGTGTGATTCGTCCTGTCGAGCCTAGAATTCGAGTCCTTTTTGTACTGTGGTCACCTTCAGCCACTTGGGTGCAGTCCAAGGCACTTGCAGGTTTTTGTGACTAACAGAGTATCTTGAAGCTTGGACTCACTTCACGCGGTGTTTGTAGTCTGCAAACAGACGCTCGATTTCCTCAAGAGTTTTTCCCTCCGTTTCTGGCAGTAGGAAGTAGAGAAAAGCGAAACAGAAGCAGTTGATGGCGCCGAAGAGCCAGAAGGAACCATACAGCTGCAGGCCGTGTTTTATGCTAAGAAATGTCTTGGCGGCGATGAAGCACACAATGTAGACGGAGGCTGCCGCCATGCCACCGGCCACTCCTCTCGTTCTGCGCGGGAATACAGTTTTAATGCATGAGTCATATCGTAATGAGCAAACTAGGGAAATATTCGTAAACTATGGCACATATTTGAAAGGCGCTGGTACGACAAGTAACAAACTTCACAGACCAATGCAACTTGGGAATCTAAGGGTCAGTGAGCAGACTAAGAAACGTCCCATGATTCAGTAATACTGGAGGTTCATTACCGCATTCACAACATCTGACTACTGGTCTCTCCTTCTAGCGAGGTGCATCCCGTCTCCATGTTTGTATTGTATTTCTCTAAGATAGGGTTATGTTATACAGAGGTGTGTCCCTTACAGATTTCCGATCAAAATTTTGTACGCATTTACGAGTTTATAAACACATGCTTCGTCGTGGTAATACAAATACTATACCGGTAGAAGTTAAATTTCTCCTTTCGCCTAATTAAGCGCAGCGTTCTTTCTGCGATGGAATCTCCCCGCCTTGCCCATTGAAGAGGACACCGGGCGGGCCGCAGAGCCGGTATGAGCAGCTTGAAGAAGAAGATTCCCTTACTCCTACCTAGCAACGAACCCCAGTATACCACTAGATGTTTATACGTGGAGTGCCTAATATTGCCAATGTGCGTGGCAGCTGGAAGGGAAACAGTGGACTGACTCATCCAAAAGGAAGTCTGAGTACATCTTGTTGTGCATCGTAACCTCTTGTTTGTAGTATATAAATCCACGTTAATTTTGTCACAGAATCTTCTTGAATGCAGTTATTTGATTAGATAATAGTAATCTTGAATAATAAATGTCTTGCCTTTGCGATATTTTTGCGGTGTTATAATAATAAACAATTAGGCGCGCCAAAACAAGTTGTAGCATATTTGTAGTGTATATTCAGTCAAGTAAAAACTTAATGCCATGATTATTGCGTGACTTGCTTAAAATGCAATGAACAGGATGTACAATTCAATAAGGGGAACATGACATTGGCCTACAAAGAGAATTATAATGGATGAAATTAAGGTATTTTGACCTATAATGAACCTTATACCTGTAACAACAGTGTTTCAATAATATAAACAGCCAACTAGGTGCAACAATAAAAATTGTTTTGATAATTACAATCAGCTCAACATGTTTCGGGCGATAATTTCGCCCATCCTCAGGAGCACTAGCCTTTGTTTACAGCTCGTGTTATAAAGCACCGGCGATGTTGTCTGCTGGTGACAAAGACCAGCAGGCAGCATCGCCGGTGCTTTATACCACAAACTGTAAACACAGTCTAGTACTCCTGAGGATGGGCGAAATTATCGCCCGAAACATGTTGAGCTGATTGTAATTATCAATAAAATTTGTTATTGTTGCATCTAGTTGGCTGTTTGTATTATTGTGTCAATGATGCATGGTCACACAAACATCAAACAGTGTTTCAATTAGAGATTCTATAGTGTTGAATGAGATGGAAAGAAAACTAAGGTGAATACGCAAGAATTCGGTTGGAGGCATTCGTTGCGTATCTGCGATTACCCGGGAGAACAAGTTAGGGTTTTGGACGTACTGCGTGGATGGCGGTCGGATTTTATATTAGTAGTAATAGTATTTGTGTTAATGCTCGCAAAATTCAAGACTCAGACAGGTTGCTGACGCCACTTTGCCGTATTATACTGCAAGAAAAACACGGGGATTCACCAGACACGTCAGTGATAAGATACGGTAGGCTCAGAGTTCGGAACTACTACATTGTGAGTACTGTGCGTCGGGTAGCTCAATCGGTGTAGTGAATAGACTGCAGGTTGAAAGACCGCAAAATCAGGACTTGATTTTTGGAGGGAAACGGAGATGTTCTTTTTGTCGCTGCATCTATAGGAAATCTGAGGCACAGCCAGCCTACTATAAAAGAGATACTTGGTGCTGTTCCCTCGCCACGTGAGGAGTCCCCTAGTACGGCTACTCGGCAGATAATTACGCCGACCGAGGTGTGACCCCGTCGCCTAACGCGAAAGCGAAGGGCGGCAGGGACCAGCAGGCCAGCAGGCCAGTCGACTAAATGAATTGCTTTCGGCGCTATCACCCGAGCGCCTTTCGATTAACCTGACTGAGGTTTTACCGTCATTTTTCCTCAGTTGTAAGGCAAATGCCAGGGTATACGATGCAAAGTCGGGGCACGGCCCGCACTCCCATCCCCGAGGCGCAACGGTTTCACCAAAGCGCCTGACGTAAGTCGAATACCTCCAGTTTGCGACTGAGCCAGTCTAGGCTCAAAAACCAGACAGTCAACCAAAGTTTATCCCTCCTATAATTAGTCCAGGGCAACCTAGGCCCTAGGCTTTGATAAGATCAGTCAAGGCTCTCAGCCTGACTGCAAACCATTAGCGTAAGCGTATCCCCCTGTTAGATTTAAGGTGTCTGTTATAGAGCCCAACGATGCGGTCAAATGCAGGAATGGCTAACAGACAGCCCTCATTTAGCCCTTTGGCTTGGCTGGTTCCCTCGCGAGAACAGCGGTCGGCTTGTGCAGCTGACAGCTCACACCCAGCCATTGGACCGAAGTGTAAAACACACAGCAGGTAGACCTAAGCATCCAATGGCCTACACGTCACTCGTGGCCTGGTGCTTGCTGCGTATGCACAGGGTGCCTTTACTTTTAATTAGGTATCATCACCTCGTTTTGTTTGTCAAAACTGAGTATACTACAGAGTCCGAGTAACGCAATAATAATATTAATATCACGTATTCATTGTAGTTACTACAGCGTGTTGCGGGGGCTTGTGTTCATAGATGGTCGATGAAGTCACGTTAAAAACTTTTCCCGTACAACATAGACAAAATTCGGAGCATGGGTAAAGGGTAGACGCATAGTCACATACCTGTAGGGGAATACCTCAGTAACAAGAAGCCATGGCATCTGTGCTTGAATCGCATTGGCGAAGGAGAGAACTGCGAACAGTACCAGTGGTACCCATGTGGGTATCAGGTAGGTGTCATCTGCGGTTAGTGTTGAGGGAGTGATGAACAGGTAGGCGTAGAGACCAAGCAGCAGAAACGATACTGCGCAGATGCTGGTGCTCGCCAACGATATCGACCGCTTACCAAATTTGTGGACTGACGCGATGAGCGTGACGCTACCCACAAGACCGGTTGTCGCTATTACGACCTGCAAAACGAAAAAAAAAAAACAAAAGCAAGAAGCCAGGTACAGCAATCTATGCAAACTGGAAAGAACGTATTGGGCCGGGTCCACACTAAACTGACAAAACAAAACAGAAACAAAAGTGAAACTACTGTCCACACTCATCCGACAAAAAGCAGACATTTTCTAGACGTTTCAGTGTTCTGTCCTGTCCACAGTCAGCGGACAGCTGGAGTGAATTTAATACTTGAAGTTTTGCTTCAAGGAAAATGAAGAAGATGAGGACATACGCATGGCTGCGGCTGGCTTTATATTCCTCTTATCAAAAATATCAAAAGTAAAAAAAAATTAAAGGCATTTTTGGGTGATGCCAACATTAAGTGTACGAAAAAAAAATCTTACACAACTCTTCCATCCTCCACTTCCGAGTAGTTAAATCCACGTCTCCAGCACTCTGCTGAATGTCCGCACTGCATTGAGACCAGACTGTAGGTATTGAAACTTTCAACAGAACAGAAACATTTCGATCTTTACCGACCGGCAATGGGGCTGAGAGTTGCAGAAACACAAGCGAACTCCAGGAATGTTTCGTAAATGTTGCAAAATTGCTGCAGAGTTGTCGCAGAACTCTGAGTTCCTTTTTCGTTTCTGTGTGTGTGTGTGTTTCCCCCAGTTCAGTGTGACCCAGCCTTATATGTCTGGTTCTCCCGGCAGTGAATATAGTACTGTCTTCTCGAATGTGACACAGTGTAGTCTGGTACGCACATCGGCTTCAACATTTGGAAAAGTCTATGCTATTATTTCCAGAATAGAAGATATAGAAAGCAAATTTCACCGAAACCAGGACCGGTTTAAGACATTTTTGAATCAAACACAAAAATAAATTTGGGTGCCCTACATAAGCGTAGTTGTTAATTTACAATGCAGATAGAACAGTGTAAAGATCTACATAAAAGAAATATGTTTGACGCAAAATCTGAGACTATTTTTTTTCTCAGGGCCTCATGCAACCGCACAGAATGCGAGAGATTAAAAATATTATTCTCCGAAACGTCGGTAAACTAGCTACTAGGCAACTCGGCGACTAGAAAACAGCAATCTTGGATATTGTTAGAGAGCGGAATGTTTTGGTTGGATGACATATTTTAAAGTAATAAGCCTGAAATCTAAGTCTGATTGATACTAAAACACAGTGGACTTACTGTACTCCATGTGCCTTCCATGGGCGTGCGGAAGGCCTCGATCACCTCCACCAAGAAGGGTCTGATGGACGGATAACCTCCAAACGCAAAGAACACGAAGAACGATACAGTAAGAAAGAGCGGACGCAGCGTTTCCGGCTCCAGAAGTAACTTAAATATTTCCAACAATTTATGCTTCCTTTTACACTCGCCACCGCCTCCGGCACTGAAGACTTTCTGAGGCAATCCTTCCTCTATTTTTACCGGAATTTCTTCGTATGGAGTCATTCGATCTCTTTCATCCTGGCCTCCTACAACGTCCCTTTCCTGCTCTGTTCCTCCCTCTGTTGGAATTTTCCCTTGAACTGAAGACGACTGAACATAGTTGTTCATTATTTTTTTATTTTCCTCTTGACAAATGCCGATGCGGGGTAACAAGCTAGTCTCTTCAGGACTGCGTTTGCATATTGACAGATCTTGTGTATCTTGCGCAGTTTCCTTGCCCGTGTTGTTTTCCACATTTGGCCCAAATTTATTTGTGATATTTTCATAGTATTTTACTAGAGCTTTAAATTCCAACTGCACTGCGCTTCTGTCGACCCAGCCTCGTAACCAGCACAAGGCATCTTCGGCTTCCTTGTGTCTGCCCTGGGCAATCAGCCATATTGGTGAATCTGGAACCTGGTGGTGTAAGGAGACATTATCTAGAATGTGTGTCACCAATGGGGGTGAAATCATGTTACTGGAAATTTAAGACGCTGGCAATATGGAAAGCTAAGTGCACAGACATTTTAGGAGATAAATGTTACAGCGATTAGCAGTGATAAAATCTTCCGGGGTGGGAAGCCACCTCAGTTTTGAATATAAGTGCAACGTTTTGTAGAACAACAAGATCTTGTCGAAAGCTAAGAAAGTTGTATCTTGTACATTGAATTCTTCTGTTATTTACGAATTAGCGAAAATTATACCTAATATGTCTTATCATGTGTGGCTACAACATATGATAACGAATGTCCTTCAATTAATACTTTTCATTCTATAACATGGCAATGAAATTCTTAATATTTCTCCCTCATAAAAATTGATCAACATCTGTACTCGTATCTCTATAGACCGCTCATTTGCGACACGAGTATCGCAACTCAAAACTTGGCATTTTTGAGTTACTAGTATAGAAAGAAATGTTTACAGATGTACTTTTAACATGTAGAGTGTCATAACGCAGTTTGCCAAACTCTCCGCTGGAGAGCAGTTGTCTTCGTTGCACTCATAGAAAATTATAGCACTTCAAAACTTTTAAACGTTTTGCTGAAAAATCGCAAATTTTGAGTTGTGACACTGTTGTGGCACTGTTGTGGCACTATTGTGACACTGTTGTGGCACTGTTGTGACACTATTTTGACACTGTTGTGGCACTGTTATGACACTGTTGTGACATTATCGTGACACTGTCGTGGCACTGTTGTGACACTGTCGTGGCACTGTTGTGACACTGTCGTGGCACTGTTGTGACACTGTTGTGACACTGTTGTGACACTGTCGTGGCACTGTTGTGGCACTGTTGTGGCACTGTTGTGGCACTGTTGTGGCACTGTTGTGACACTGTTGTGGCACTGTTGTGACACTGTCGTGGCACTGTTGTGACACTGTCGTGGCACTGTTGTGACACTGTTGTGACACTGTTGTCGCAAATGAGCGATATATTAAGAACATTAATATTTCCTTGGGTGAAAGAAGCTCCAGTATGTACAGAGTTAGTAATTCTGAAGGCATTATGGTATATTAAATCTTGTCATCACTTACCCGACTCAACATTAACATTGTGACTACTGGAATGACGGCCACAATCCCCGCCGTTGACCTCCAAGATGTGAGGCTGCCCAGAACAAACAGCATAAATATCCCTACCTGGTAGAAGATCGCTGTAAGAGTCATATTACAAAAGTATGTTCCATGAAAGCGCACACTGAATTAACATATTACTTAAGTTCATGTATCTTAGGTTTGCTTGAGAAGCTAACGGTTGTTTAGATAGCCGTAATATTTCTGGCTTTTCATGAAATCTGGTTTTTATTGTCATATTCACTTTTGATCCATATTCTGAATCCAATGATCCAGTCTACACCCACCCGTAACGTTTCTTTGAGGACCAGTTTACTTTAGTCTTTCCGGTCATCAGATCGGTCTGCTGCCCTTCACGTTTGCTGAAATAATGTGTAGTTTCATTTATGCAAATGTCCAGTGGGGTTTTCATCATATCTGATGTAAAGTACAAATTATGAAATCGGTGTGTAATATTCCTAACTTAATATTACGTCCCCATTCGCTTTTCCAGACATTATTCTCAGTACCCTGTCCCCAGACACCCTCGGTTCATTCTCATGCCTTTATGTCAAGAAACAAGTTTCACTTGTAAATAAAGCCAAAAAAAATTGTGCACAAATTTAGCTTTATTTACAAGATTATACAGCGATGCACGGTCAACGAAACATAAAACACGAAGTTTCACATCTAAAACCACAGCCAATTTATGCTATACTTACGGGTACTTGAATCTTTAGTTTTCTAGAGAGCAGCGAGAAGTCAAATAATTTACATTCATTGGCAACCCGTGTCCTTCGAATTTCAATCCTTTAGCAATTTCTTCTAGAATAAAACTGAATTTCTACTGTCCGAGTTATTTGAACCTGCCACATTTATAAAGGACTTCTTAGCTCTCTTTCTAACGCAAATTTGCCTTGCATTTTGGTGACAGACACGAGTGTGTAGAGCACGGTGAAGATATTGTATTACCTGCACTTCCGCCCAGGATACCACGCAGTTCTGGTTGACATATCTCGCCAAAGTAGCTGTTTATAGGCGCTTCAGAGAAACCTACTGTAGTACCCAGCAAGATGTTAGCGAGGAAAAGCATGGTGATCGAGGGGGCCGTACTTATCAGTATGCAGCCTACGCAATACGGAATGTTGATAATCATCAGAGACTTCTTGCGGCCAAGCCATTGCACTAAAAATCCAGATGATAGACTGCCAATTGGCTGACAGAAGTATGGGAGACTTCCTGCAAGATGAAAAAAGATGATAGAAAAGAGTTAAAAAATAACACTGAGAGAACTAAGATTTGAATTTTTTTATGGAGCTGAGAATGATTATTGCTGGCTTTTGGGGTGTGGCACCATGCAATCTGCTAACATTTACTGAAGTTTTTAGAGAAAAACACTGTTTCCATCTTCGGTGTAGAAGACGTAGGCCGTACATGTATATTCCTTACAGACGGTCAAATTTCTATAAAATTACACGAGAACATGCTGTTGAAGACGTGTTTCTTCACAGTTTTTCTCATGGCTTTACCGTTAGAATTCTTGTTTAGTGAAAAACTACTCCTTTCTCATAAAACAAATAAAGGTTGTACAGATGTTCATAATGCGCATCTGGATTTATGATATGCACCTGCCACACTTAACATGACTGCATCACGCAGGGTGAGATGAGCGGGCATGGGAAATGTCCGAAAGAAGTTCACCCTGGAACAGGCCATGAAGGCCCAGAGATGGAGTACAGGTATAGCTCCATTTTTCTTTAACCTCGACACTAGATGGGGAGTGGCTGGTCAACGCCATGCCCCGGCACTTTTCCCACCGGGAAAGAGATCTGGTATCCATTGTATAGAAGCACGGGTGGCCCGCAGGACCGTTCTGGACGGGTGCGGAAAATCTCGCTTCCACCGGGGTTCGATCCCCGGAACGTGCAGGCCTTGGCGAGTCGCTATACTGACTGCAAAATGTGAGATACACATCCCAAATATTACCTGGATTTTCTAAAGGAAAGAAACCATTTGGAAGACAGAGGTGTATAGCACAGAAGTCCATTTGCCTTCGGTACATCGTCATACTTAGGAGCACATATTTGGCAGTCACCCCCAGATTAACTCCATGAACCATTGTGTAATACAGACGAAAGCAAATCTAAGAATACAACTGTGATCAAATATTCAGGACAGAAAAATCTCAACTGCACATACCCTTATTTTTGTCCTTATGTATGGTTCATTTGACGGCGTTATTAGTAGATCACGCTGGTCTGCCTTAGGATTCGCCCCGTCAATAGGAGCATGGTCTAAGGTGATAGTCTGACACCGAATGCTGAGGAGGAGGGGGTAATTAGAAATTCCGATTTTTATTCGACGATTCGCTATGCATAGCATAAAAGTAAACCGGATATTCTAACTAAATTTTGTCTAGGTTTTTCCAATCCCTTTCAATGAAATCACAGAATTGTGCCTTAAATAAAGCCACTATCATTTTTTCGAAATTCAGATCATCACATTCACCAATCCTGTCATTAGTTGCTATGAAATCTGATATATTGATAACGTCATTAAATAGAATATTCAGATTAATTAATCAGTATTTTTCCAGCGTTATCAGAAAATAGAACTGGAAATCTCACCGAACCAAGAAGCGACACTATCATCCATAGCAAGTTCCGCATTTGGACGGTGCAGTTCTGCGATGACGAGGGTGGAGAGGGAGAGAGCTACTGCCAGATTCAACACCACCATGCTCGATGCACCCATTGCTAGCACCTGGAAACGTACAGGGTTCGGCACTCATTAACATTGTCAGTGTTTGTTCATACACTTACAACCGTTAGGACCTAACTCCATGGAGCGGACTACGTAAGAAGATTATAGTTACACACACACAATTTAAATAACTTTTCAAAGCTAATAACTTATTAATTTATTGCATAATACACGAAAAATTCCTGCAACATTAAATAAAAGAGTATTATACTAACTTACCTTTTTCAGCATTGAAATTTTATTAGCGAAATCCAAGACGTCGATTGGATTGCGGGTCTTGCCTGTGACCTGTTTTGAGTTTGACAGCCGTGGTGCAGAATGTGCAGCTGCTATTCAATTAATCGTGTTTTACAAACTTCTGTGTAAACGAGTCTGTAATAAGAATTGTGTTCGTGGGAAGTGTTATCTGCAGCTACGTGGCTGTACTGCAGCGAGACTGTCTTGGGATCAACAGTGTTACTGGAGAAAATGTAGGATACGTGCTTCATAAATGCAACATCGCAGCATGTCAAGTATGTTAGTGCAAACTGATTTCCTTCTATGTTGGCACCCCTTTCGACACAAATATATTTAGGGGCTCCTGTGACAGATAGGGGGACCTCGGTAGTACAGTGGTTAAGGTGTTGTGCTACAAATCGGAAGGTCGCTGGTTCGATCCCAGCTAGAGTCAGTGGATTTTTCATTGACATAAAATCCTTCCGATCGCACTATGGTCCTGGGGTCGACTCAGCCTCTAACAGAAATGAGTACCAGGGGCATTCCTGGGTGTAAAAGCGGCCGTTGCGTAAGGCTGACAAACTTACCACCACCCTGTGCCGTTGTCATGAAATCTGGGAACCTTAACTTCCTGGAACCCTCTGGGCCACTCCGGGCCTGTAACGGGACTGCTTTACCTTTTTTACCTGTGACAGATATTGGGGTCTAGATTCTATTGATGCAAGGTAGACCTAGTCACACAGAAGTAATAAACGCCAAGGCGTCTCACCCTCTCTAATACAAGTATACCTCCATGGAAAATTTCAACATGGGTAAAATAATTGCTTGCGTAATTTGTACATAATCGTATACGATTGGTTTGAATATTATCCTCCCTTCCAATCCTATAGCTTTTCAATTGTATATTTTCCTTAAGTTTCGATTAAAATTGTGTGCGTATTTCGCAGGTACTCGTAATAAAATTTGACTAGGGCGACCAGTTGGTCTTAAGAGTAAGGAAATGACAGGAGACTGAAAGTGGCTGTATAATGAGAAGCTTTACGACGTGCAATCCTTACCGATATCATTAGGATTATCAAATCAAAATGTTAGGATGAATTGTGTATAAAGCATACAAGGGAACTGGGAACACGTCCACAGTGGCAGGTGATTGTTCGAAGATGTACGAACAAACAACAAGTTAATATTACAGTGGATCTTGCATACGTTGGGAGGAATGGGTTGGATTTGTCTGGTTCATGGCTGGAACAGTTCGTTGAGTAGCACTTCTTTCCACGGAGTTAGTGAAAATCGACAGTTTTGTTGTTAGAGACGTCTGACGTCAGTTTTACAATCATGGCAGAAGCCATATTGTCTCGTATTACGTCCGTTTCTGGTTTCTAAGGAAATTTTCTTATCGTGTTATGGCTGACCTTTGGTTTTAATCATAAGTGATTATTACTGTAATCAATTTTCTGACTCCGCTATACAGGGTCTTTCTTAAAATGTTGAGAGCTATCCAGTAATTTCATAACTGTATCATAAAGGAATGGCCAGTGAATATGTACTTAGCCAGAAGAATCCACTTCACACCGCAATACCACATTCCTTTAAGATCCATTTTAATACCATTTTCCTTGTATGTCCCAGTCTCCTTAGTAACTTTCTTTGAGCGCTCTGCTCTTAATATTATGCTTGAACTCCTCCGGTCATTGTCCGTCAGTTAACTATTCTAACACAACTTGCTGCATCATTGCAATCTGAATTAAATGGGGTTTGCTGAAGATCCCATTCTTGTGGCTTATGACGTCCTGCCTCATTTTATCTGCTTCTCCACGAGCTGGAGATTACTACATGGCGCCAGGAACTGAGGTTCATAAAACACCTTGAGTCTGGAGCTTAAGTACAACGGATCAGTGTCAACCCAATGAATATATCTCCTGGTGAAGAAAGTGACAGTAGCGTTGTATATGTTATAAAACTGTTTTATGGTTTTATGGGTCTATGGAAAGGCTGGCGCTGGAGAGGTAGGCCCACTCGCTCTCTGACGTCTGAACCAGTGGCGGGAATATTCAGATCGCTGAGTATTGTGATTCTGCTCAAAAATTCACGCAATGCATCACAGCACCCTGCTGCGTCTTCAAATACTTTCACGAAGAATGATCCTTTAGATCGTCTTATATCGAATAAGTGGTTGTAGCGGTAATGCTTTGCGATTGTACTCGGGAGGTATCTGGTTCGAAATTTCGCCGGCATTTTTCGTGGATTTCCTCAGTTCTTTTTGACAAAAACTCGGGATAGTACCTCAGCTCATAAGAACGTCTCTCCAAATCCTTTTCAATTCCACATTCATCAATCTTCCTCCTATCAACTCTGCATAGGTTGAGGTACAGACAGCACCGTGAAATAAGGCACAAAGAAAACTGGTAGTCGCTCAGGCAGTTAAAAGATTTCGCAGAGTACAAAGCTCAAGAGTTCTTCGTCGTACTGCATTAGAACCAGCCATAGGAACCAATTCTGAACCAGGATGAAAGTCACAATCTCACCCTCAAATTTTAAACTCGTTTTAACATTTGGGTACTTGACTTTTCGGTTTTGATGTCATCCAGTTTGCCGGTGGATGCCAACTTTTCGGAGGGTCGACACCGAAAATGGAGTCAACACTTTCCTCAGAAGATTAGCAATAACAGATAAGACTGCACGACTTCCTAGTCCAATAGACCAACACCTGAATACACAGGCCGTGGAAACATTAATATTTTGTCATTTTAATATGATCATCCATCTATCACTAGGTCTCTGAAGTGGTTCTTTACGTGAGTTTTGTAGACTAAATTTCTCTGCACATTTGTCAGTTTCCTTACGCGTGCCACTCGCACTACCCATCCCTCCCTTTCTCATTTTGTAGGCCTGAAAGGAGAACCGTTCAGGAACTGTTCATGAAATTTTTATTGGCGAGTTCCATTATAATTTATACACGCATTGCACTTTTGGTTAAATTCAGACAAACATAACGGAAACTTGACATGAAAACTTACACGCGTCTCCGTTGGCAATTTGAGTGAAACTCTCCAGTGTTTATCACAGCGAAACGTGTCTGGTGGTAAATCTGTAGGGCAAACTAAACACTTATTTGAGGTTTAAAAGTTTTCTTCGTAAATCTAGTTGTTTTTAGAGATATTTGAAATTTAATGAAAGCAATAAAGTTCTTAGGCTGTGCGTACATTTCCTAACTTGTTACAAAGTGGCGATTAAATCTCCACTGTACAGTGCTGTGATTTTCAAATGATATCTTGTATACACGTGGCCTACTGCTTTCAGCCTCATAGGACGACGCGTGTCCCTTAATGGACTCAGACAGAATAATAACAACTCAGTTACAACATTAACTACTTTAGCCCTGTTATTTTAAAAAATGGCGATCAAAGTGATTAAGTCTAGCTCTTTGAAAGCTATCTTGAATTCCAGCATGGCGGTCAAAATATAATGATGTGCAAAAAAAAAAATTACTGTAATATTATGGACTTGCCAATTTTGAGAAGTTCTCAGCGTGTTTTTCAGCACTTGAATATTGATTACTTTCGTCACAAATCAGGCATTGTTCCATACAATGAGTCGGCTGACCTCAATCAACACTCACTCTCCCTGTTTCTTTCAGGTAAATTTTAATATTATCCTCCATCTTACACCTAGATCTCCAAAATAGTCTCATCCCTTCGAATTTTCTAAATAGGGTATTTTAGCTATCTCTTATTTGTCCCATGCTGGCTATATGCCCTGCCCATTTCACAGTCTCTGACTTGACTTTTATGAATCTCTTACAAAATATATGTTTAACTCGACGCATTACGTACTTACTTACTTCATGGTGCAGATTCCTGGTTTGCAGCTAGTCAAGAAATTCCCCGCATTTCACGGAACCCGAAGGTGCATTGTCGCACTCACAAGCGTCCGCCACCTGTCTCTACCCTGGGCGAGCCCAATCCAGTCCATATACCCACATCCCACCTCCTGGAAATCCATCCTAATATTATCCACCCATCTACGCCTAGATCTCCCCAGTGGTCTCCTTCCCTCCGGTTTCCCCACCAACACCCTACACACCCTCCTCTCCTTACCCATACGCGCCACATGCCCAGCCGATCTCATTCTTCTCGACTCGACGCATTATAATTCTTAAATTAATACGAGTTCTAAATATTTCTGGTTGAAGCATACGTAATGCACAAATACCTGTGGTAAGACTTCCCTGAAGCGACTCACACTCCTGGTTTGTTTGATGTTTTCTTGCATTTTCTCTGTGCCCGCAGTCCTGCAGCAGAACAGATTTGGTGCTCTCACAGCTGTGATTACGAGGAATAATATTTTATGGGTTGTGACGCCGCAAAATTTGGTAGAAATTTACAAACGTTTGGAGGATCGCGCTACCTCCGTCTTTGGGAAGAAGAGTAAGCCGTCCGGGAAAGGCATATAGAGCAGTAGAGACGGACGGAGGGAGACGGTTTTGTGAGCGAGGCATTGTTTGCAGTTTGAACATGATAAGGTGGGGGTAAAACAACTAAGGAATAATTAAAGAAACGTAAGCTTGAGGATTAAAAATAAATGAGAAAAACATAAATTACTTATTCTATATGGCTTAGTCTTCTACCCTGAAAATGAAGGCAGTAGATGCCTCCGAAATATACGTAAGTTACTGCGAGCCTGCGCGGTGACACATTCGCTACCTGATGATTTGATGCAACTTACCACTGATACGAAAGTCTCAGTAAAACTATTTAGGTAACTCCGTTCTGACTTGAAGGACTTGCCTTTATCATGCCTGTGACCATAAACGCGAACAATAGGAGCATAAAGGTCTTAATTCTGTCCAAAGCCGACGAAGCGACACAGACAATGTGTGTGACAAAAACTGCTTCAGGTTGTGCGATGAATCGTTGTATTAATGTTAGAAAGTCTCTAGACTAAAGATCCCGGCAGAGGAAAATTTGAGCAAGCTGGGTTACGAAACGTCTAGATGTGGAATGGTCAGTAGCACTGACTAATTACCGCACGTGTGGGGTGACGAATGAGAGGGTCATTTTCAGAAGTCGCAGTGGAATGTCTATCAGACATGCTTCTTATTCGAAAGGTCTCGGATATAACTCCGGAGAGCTGCTTTCCTGACAAGTTTTTCGTGGTTTTGCCCAGTTTAGACACCGAAATACCGTGAGAATAGTGTGAATCCAGTTATGCCAAATCTATACCTTCGGCATACATTCAGTTTCGTTATTCGCTGATCATCATCGCAAGGGACGCTGCATATACAATCGAAGTTACCTGTAGCGTCTCTAATTGAAATGTAAATAAACAAGTTAACTAAGATTGGTTATGAAAGGCAAACTGGAAAGTGTCTGGAAGAAAGATGTGGTTCTATTTGGCTAAAACTCTGACATTTGATAGAACGGATTTAGGTTCCGATATCAGATCTGAAACCGGAAGCTTGCTGTCTTGCGTAAATACTTTCTTTTTTGTGTATTTCCTAAGTCTTTTTAAACAAACTCTTGGATACAACACGGAATTGGGTGACGAACGCTTCCTTCTACACGTACGTTTTTTCCCAAGTCTGTATTTAGCAATCATTCAACCATTCCAAGTTTTTTTTCCCCCAAAATACTCACAGATTCTTTAAATAAACCACATGTAACTACAATAGAATATATTAGATGTATGTCGACCCCAGTGGTGGCGGGGTCTAAGGTGTGGTCCTTCGGTCTTTCTTTTACTGGGAGTGTGCGATCGAACCCCGCTGGGAGTATGGACTTTTGTCTCTTGTGAATATTCTGTGTTGTCAAGTAGAGGTAACTGCGATGAGATGACCACTTGTTCAGAGGAGTCCTACCGACTGTGGTGCGTCGTTGTACGGGATCTAGAAACATTAAAAATGAGGAGGCCGTGGCCCGCGTTGGGCCGTAGCGCCACAGGAATATTAGGAGTATTGCAACCCAGATCCATACTCTCTTGATTAAAAGTCGGAAATGTCTGCTGAGTCATTCAGTCGATTAACTTTTCTTGGATTCAACACTGCAAAAGTGCATTAGCCAGTTCGGCATGTAGCCGGTGGGGTACCTCGGTCCTTCATTGTAGTGTACAGAAGCAAAGTGATACCTCAGTTGCCTCTTTGTTGCATATTGCCTACTATTATTACGTACGCCATCTATGTCATTCTATGTTCGTCGATTTCCTCTTCCCTAGTGGGTCTCTTGGCAAGCCCAAGGCCTACAACTGCATGTACGTACCAGCAAAACTAGTCATTTTATCTTCGTCTGGGCAGGTATCGAACCAATCTTTGCCTAAACTGCAGCGTTTAACCTTTTGGCGCTGGAATTATTTTTTTAATTTTAGCACACCTGTATATAAAACGTGAATAAAACAGGAACCGAATACATTAGAATTATGAAACAAACTGCATTTTGAAGAGTAAAAAACGGAGAGTATATAATATGTTTAAAATATTCAGTACCTGTATTTGTTGAATAAATATATAAAATGCAACGTTTAGAGGTTAGCGGTGCGGTATGACCACTGTAGTGGTCGTTAGGCGTCAAAGGGTTAAACTGCGAAGGTAGTGATGAAACGTGGCCTCGAACTTTAAAGGAAGGCACGTAAACATTTCTGCTGGCAATTGTAATGAATCTGAAATATATCATTGCAAAATGTTTACAATTGTAATTAAAATATTGATTTCAAAATTTTTACCTCCTTGGTTCTTCCTGAAAACGAAAGTTAAAGGTAGGGCTTGCTGTGTATCGCCATCTGTTGCCTGTCTAGCTCCATCATATTTTTCCACATTCTTTTATATATGACACGATTTTCAGAAAAGAGTTACTGGACATAAAATGTGTGCTTTGATTTTCTCTACAAATTTTATCTGCAACATTTCTCATTCTAACAAGAATCAAGACAGACATCATCACAAATGTACAGTACATCGGTCTGCACGTAAAGAACCCATTTTGCTTTTTAGACTTTAATTAAACTTGAAATTTCTCGACAGATTTTCGAAAATACTAAAATTTCAAAATTTTATGAAAATCCGTCTAGTGGTGTCGAATTATTAGACGCGGACGGACTGCTGTACGGAAGGACAGACAGACATGTCGAAGCTAATAGTTGCTTTTCGCAATTTTGCGAAAGCGTTTTTGGTGTCTTCAGAGGAAAAGTAGCAAAAACTTCGACAAGTCTTCACTGCATTCAGCAACTCGAGAACTACTGACAGGATCGGGTAGAAGTAAAGATTTGTACTGAGACTGATAAGTACTTTAATTTTTTTTTAAATCGCAATTAAGCGAATACTTTGTATCAAGACTACATGCGGTGTACGCATATCTGAAATGTTACTAGCTAAATGTTTACCGAAGTGAAAAAAAAATGTGTATATACACATATGTGTAGGTATATATATATATATATATATATATATATATACACACACACACAAGGTAAAGTGATCCCATTACAGGCCCGGTGTGGGTAGACGTATA
>Ga0123355_10006448_pt1 | contig 17383 bp, 15 predicted proteins | sample TergutEmb28metaG_3_FD_89872 | JGI IMG/M metagenome (GOLD analysis project Ga0123355, IMG submission 89872) | Embiratermes neotenicus P1 segment gut microbial communities from Petit-Saut dam, French Guiana - Emb289 P1 | ecosystem: Host-associated > Arthropoda: Insects > Digestive system > Gut ...
TAATACATTCCCCCGCCGCCCATAGCGGCAGCCGCAGCCGCAGCGTTCGCAGCAGAATTTTCATCAGGCTTGTCAGAAACTAAACTTTCGGTTGTAAGAACCATTGCCGCAACACTTGCCGCGTTTTCCAATGCAGAACGAGTAACCTTTGTTGGATCAACAATTCCGGTTTTAATCATATCAGCGTATTCTTCGGTCAACGCGTTGAATCCAATACCTTTTTTGCCCGCTTTGATTTTGTCAACGATAACGCTTCCTTCAAGACCTGCGTTATAAGCAATCTGGCGAACCGGCTCTTCAAGTGCGCGAAGAACAATTTTTACGCCGGTTTTCTCATCGCCTTCGGTTGTGTCAAGCAAAGCCGCAACGTTTGCAGTTGCGTTAATATAAGCTGTTCCGCCGCCGGCAACAATTCCTTCTTCAACAGCTGCTCTCGTTGCAGAAAGCGCGTCTTCAATACGCAATTTTTTCTCTTTCATTTCAATCTCAGTCGCAGCTCCAACTTTGATAACCGCAACTCCGCCCGACAATTTCGCTAAACGTTCTTGCAATTTTTCTTTGTCAAATTCAGAAGTTGTATCCTCAATTTGCAATTTAATTTGCGATACACGGTTCGCAATGTCGCCTTTTTTGCCCACACCGCCAACGATAATGGTGTTTTCCTTTTGAACTTTTACTTGGTTTGCTTTTCCAAGCTGATCAAGAGTTGTTTCTTTCAAATCAAGTCCAAGTTCATCAGAAATTACAGTTCCGCCTGTAAGAATTGCAATATCTTCAAGCATCGCTTTACGTCTGTCGCCGAATCCGGGCGCTTTCACGCCAACACAAGTAAATGTTCCGCGAAGTTTGTTTACAACCAATGTTGTCAACGCCTCGCCCTCAATATCTTCTGCGATAATCACAAGCTTTTTGCCCTGTTGAACAATTTGCTCCAAAATCGGAAGAATATCTTGAATATTGCTCAATTTTTTATCAGTAATCAAAAGATAAGCATCGTCAATTACCGCTTCCATTTTATCGGTGTCGGTAACCATATAATGCGAAATATATCCGCGATCAAATTGCATGCCTTCAACAACTTCGGTTAAAGTTTCAGAAGTTTTATTTTCTTCAACGGTGATAACTCCGTCAGCGGTTACTTTATCCATTGCTTCTGCAATCAATTCGCCAACATAATCGTCCGCCGCTGAAATCGCCGCAACTCTTGCAATATCTTCTTTTCCGTTAACTTTTTTGCTGTTGTCAACAATTGATGCAACAGCCGCTGTTACCGCTTTAGCGATTCCTTTTTTCACAATCATCGGATTCGCGCCTGCTGCAACATTTTTTAATCCTTCACGAACTAACGCTTGTGCAAGTAACGTTGCAGTGGTTGTTCCGTCTCCTGCAACATCGTTTGTTTTGGTCGCAACCTCTTTTACAAGTTGTGCTCCCATATTTTCAAATACATCTTCAAGTTCAATTTCTTTCGCGATTGTAACACCGTCGTTAGTGATTAGCGGCGCGCCGTATTTTTTGTCAAGAACCACGTTTCGCCCTTTCGGCCCTAATGTTACTTTAACGGTGTCAGCAAGCCGATTTACCCCCGCTTCAAGCGAGCGTCTTGCTTCTTCACCGAACAAAATTTGTTTAGCCATTATAATCGTTCCTCCTCTATTTTAAATTACTATGTTTTTAAGACTCCTTTTGAAAGGAGCTGTCACGAAGTGACTGAGGATTGTAGTTTTAAAACAATCACCCGTCACGCAAAATCTGCGTGCCACCCTCTTTCAAAAGAGGGCTTTAAATTCCTACACCACTTTCGCAAGTATATCACTCTGACGCAAAATCGTATACTCCTCGCCATCCAACTTAATCTCGGTTCCTGCGTATTTGCTCATAATAACTTTGTCGCCAACCGCCAGTTCCATTTTTACTTCCTTGCCGTCAACAACCCCGCCCGGTCCAACTGCCATAACTTCCGCAACCTGGGGTTTCTCTTTCGCTGAATCCGGCAAAACGATACCGCTTTTTGTGGTTTCCTCGCTTTCCAGCATTTTGATAACAACTCTGTCCGCCAATGGTTTGATGTTCATATGTTTTCCTCCTTTTTATTTCAAATTTACCGCACATCATTTTACTATACTATGTAAGATTTGTCAAGAGGTTTTTAACAAACACACCGCATATGCCGAAACACCCTCTTGTCGTCCGACAAATCCAAGTGTTTCGGTAGTAGTTGCTTTAATGCTAACACAGCTTATACCAACTTCTAAATCATCTGCAATATTTTGTCTCATTTGGTCAATAAACGAAGCTAGTTTCGGCTTTTCGGCACAAATGGTGCAGTCAATATTCCCCACCGAATAATTTTCGGCGGAAATCATTTTCATAACTTCGCGCAAAAGTGCACGACTGTCGGCATTTTTATAACGCTCGTCATTGTCCGGGAAATGCTTGCCAATGTCGCCTAAAGCAAGGCTTCCAAGCAATGAATCTATGATTGCGTGCACTAAAACATCTGCATCTGAATGACCAAGAAGTCCTTTTTCATGCGGAATTTCAACACCGCCAAGAATCAGCGAACGATTTTCAACCAATTTATGAACGTCATATCCGAATCCAATTTTCATTGCGCTATCTCTCCTGTCCAAGCATTAATTCCGCCAAAATCGAATACATTTACAAACCCTAATTCAATTAACGTTCTTGCCGCGATTTCACTTCTTCTGCCGGATTGACAATAAACTAAAATAATTCGCGTTCTATCCGAAATAACATTTTCGGCAGTTGCTCTTATTTCAATATAAGGTAATAAAACAGCATTCGGAATATGTCCGCCGGCGAATTCCTGTTGCGTGCGAACATCTAAAATCAGAACATCGTAATTTATCATTATTTCTTGTGCTTCTGCCGGTAAAATTCTTCTGTATTCAATTTTTGTCAACATCGGATAACTGCATCCAACTGACAACACAATAACCATCAAAACAGATAATAATTTTTTCATAAAGTTTCTCCTTATATCATATCAATGTTTCTGCAATCGCCAAGTCTTCAACTGTTGTAATCTTTATATTACGATAATCGCCCTGAACTACGCGAACCTCAATCCCCAACATTTCAACCAGTCCGCAATCGTCGGTTGTATCAATTCCCATACTCTCCGCACGAATGTGCGCAAGGCGAATTATATCCGCACGAAAAACCTGCGGAGTTTGAATATGATAAAGTTCGTCCCGCGGTAGTGTTTCGACAATTATATTATTTACACCAACTCGTTTTATTGTGTCCTTAACCGGAACGCCAAGCGTTACGGCATCAAAGCTTGAAGATTCGGAAATTGCTAAGTCAATCAACTGCGGGGTTACAAGCGGACGCGCTCCGTCATGAACAGCGACAAAATCCATGTCGTCCGCCACTTCGTTTAGCGCCGCAAGAACCGAAGCTGTCCTTGTCTCTCCGCCGTTTACAATCTTGCTTACTTTTCTAATGCCAAATTCAGAAATTATATCCCAAATTAGCAAAATATCCTCTTCTCGCGCTGAAATAATAACTTCGTCAACGTTTTGAGCATTATCAAACGCCCGTAATGTGTGTGCCAACACAGGCATATTACCAAGCATAAGGAATAATTTAGATTCGTTCCGCCCCATACGGGTACTATTCCCTGCCGCAGGAATTATTGCAGTTGTTTTCATACATTATCAACTCCTTCGATTAGGTTTTCGGACGATTTCTGTTTCGCAAACATTCGCCATAAAATCAATGCAATTACCGCCGTAATACACAATACTAAAATCAATGAGTGATGCTGTTGCCGTATCATTTGCCTAAACGCTCCTTCCCCTAATCCTAATCTGAAAACAAAAGTATCAATAATATCGCCTGTTTCATATACGGGTATATATGGTACATGATATAAATGTACCATATGTTGAATCCCAATCATTATATTATTAAACACCGAAAATATTACACTTGCGGTAATCGGTACCCATATTGAGTTTGTTTTGTAACATAACATGTAAGGCACAATCATGCTAACAAACAAGGGAAGAATTTGAACCCCTAATAGAAAAAAAAGAGACAATAAATGATACAGACCAAAAAGGCGCATTTCTCTCCACCAAATAATTCCGACAATTGTTGGTAAAATCACAGGTACAACACATAATATTATAATTGCCAATTTCACGCTTACAAGTTTTCGTGTTTCATAAAATATAGCGCCGCGATATATAAATTCGACACAAATAATCGGAATTATCGAAAATACTATTGCTAATGAAATAGCTAGCGCAGTGACTCTTACACCTGCCCAAAAAAATTCGTACTGAAAGGGAAAAGCGAGAAAATCTACACTAAACCATCTTACAATATTTTCTGAATTCGTTAACACCGTAAGCAAAACACCTAACAAAACGGCAAGCCAAATATTTTTACCGGACGTTTTATTTATGTAAAATATTTCTTCCAATGTTTGTTTCCGCAATTTTGCGACCAAAATTACAATCGACAATACAATTACGCCGACAAGCATTCGGAGTATAAACATCATAGTTGCGGATGTCGAAATCAAATTCCTCATGCCAACATCCAATGCCGCATACAACAGCACAATTCCCACTATAAATGCTATTGACACTATAATTTTTTTCAATTTTATCACTCCATTGTGAATATGTGTTTTGTTGAAAGACGTAAACAACTTAAAAACATTATATATGTATTTAAAATAAAAATCAATACTTTATTTTCTAAGATAACCTTACAAAATCTTGCGCACAAATAACCTTATGCAATCATATCTTATTAGATAATGATTAAGGGGGATTTTTAATGTGCGGAATTGCGGGGTTTTCAAGTTTTACACAAGATTTTACTCGATGCGAAAATCGCGATTGGCGGTCGGTTGCAAAAGAAATGAGAGATACGCTTACTCCGCGCGGCTCGGATGGAAGCGGCGTATTTGTTTGTAAAAATGCAGCGTTTTCTCACAGCCGCCTTGCAGTTCGCGACATAGAGTTCGGCGCACAGCCTATGACGAAATTCTATGGTGGATTTGGATATACAATCACATATAATGGCGAAATTTATAATGCCGATGAGTTGCGTGAAGATTTGAAAATCCGTGGTTATAAGTTTCTCACAACATCGGATACAGAGGTTTTATTGTGTGCGTACATATATTATGGCGTTAGATGTGTTGAAAAACTAAACGGAACGTTTGCCTTCGCTATTTGGGATGATAGGGAAAAATGTTGCTTCATTTGTCGGGATAGATTTGGCATTAAGCCCTTGTTTTATAGCTTTGTGGATGATGTGTTTGTATTTGGTTCTGAAATTAAGGCGTTATTAAAATTTCCTGCAATTCGGCCTAGGGTGGACAAAACCGGAATTGCAGAAATTTTTGCGATTGGCCCTGCGCGATGCGAAGGTTTTGGAATTTTTAAGGATATATCTGAACTTTGTGCAGGAGAATTTGCAGTGTTTAGCGAAAGCGGATTTCGGAAATATTCATATTGGAAATTGGAAAGCAAACCGCACAAAGACAGCTTTAAGGAAACTGTTGCAAACGTGAAAGAGTTAATGACAAATGCGATGATAAAGCAATTGGCAGCGGATGTTCCGGTTTGTACATTTCTTTCCGGCGGTTTGGACAGTTCGGTGATTACTGCTGTTGCAGCGAACTATTTTAAAAAGCAGAGTGAACAACTTAATACTTTTTCTTTCGATTATGCCGAAAATGACAAATATTTTACAGCCAGTAATTATCAGCCCGAAACAGACCGACCATGGGTGGAAAGGGTTTCAAAGCTGCTTGGAACCAAGCATCATTTCTTGGAATGCGATATTCAGTCGTTATTTGATAATCTTTACAAAGCAGTGCGATTTAAGGATTTACCGGGCATGGCGGATGTTGATTCATCGTTGATTTATTTTAGCGGTGAGGTGAGGAGTGAGGGATTTAAAGTGGCTTTATCGGGCGAATGCGCTGATGAAATTTTCGGTGGCTATCCGTGGTTTCATGATAGTGAGGCGTTTAATACCGCAACATTTCCGTGGTCTCGGAATATTGCCGCGCGTAAGCTTTTGTTAAAACCTGAAATTGTATATGAACTTGATATTGATAATCATATTGATATGAGATATTTTGATTCTTTGGCAAGTTTTTCGAAATTGCCGGATGAAATTTCGGAAGAGGCAAGACGACGAGAAATTGCTCACCTCAATATTAAATGGTTTATGGCGACATTGCTTGAACGTTCAGAACGAATGGGGATGGGGCGCGGACTGGAAATTCGTGTTCCGTATGCCGATTATCGCTTGGCAGAATATGTTTTTAATACGCCGTGGGAATTTAAATCTCGTAACGGGATTCGCAAAACCTTACTTCGTGAGGCGGCGGCGGGATTGTTGCCGGCCGAAATACTGGAACGCAAAAAAAGTCCGTATCCAAAAACATATCACCCGAAATTTGAACAATTAGTTGCCGACAGACTGCTAGAAATCATAAATGATTCGACATCTCCGATTTTGGATTTTGTGGATAAAAAGATGGTGGAACAATTCATAAAAACACCTTCGGACTATGGCAAGCCATTTTTTGGCCAGCTGATGGCGGGGCCGCAAATGATGGGATATTTGATACAAATCGATTATTGGCTCAAAGAATATAAAATCCAAATTTCGTGAATTTGTAAAAATAAGCAAAATAAGCCTCATTTACTATTGCAATATTTAGAGAAGAATGATATAGTATAATTGTATTTGTAAAAAGCAGTGAGGTGAATGCGGTGACGAGAATTATCGGAGTTGACTTTGGCGAAGCGAGAACAGGGATTGCGGTATCCGACCTGCTTGGAATTACCGCGCAGGGACTTGATACTTTGCAAGAAAAGGATATGGCAAAAGTGCTTAATCATCTTTGTGATATTGCAAAAGAATATAATGCGCGAGAATTTGTTGTCGGATTTCCTAAAAACATGAATGGAACGGTTGGCGAACGCGGAGAGCGGACATCAGAGTTTGCTAAATTGTTGGAGGAAAAATCAAAGTTGCCTGTAAAATTGTGGGATGAACGCTTGACTTCAAGCGCGGCACATAACGTTTTGGCAGAGGCGAATGTTAGCGGGAAAAATCGCAAATTGGCAGTTGATAAAATTGCCGCAGTTATGATATTGCAAAGTTATATGAGTAGTATAAATTAAAATAAGAGACAGATGGCAGAAGGAGGAAAAAATAAGATGGAAAACAACGAGAATTTTGTAATCTTTACCGATGACGATGGAAATGATATGGAGTTTGAACACCTTGACACAATTAGCGTGGACAAAAAAATATATATCGTTTGCGTTCCTGCTCCGGTTGACGGTCAAGATGAGGAAGAAATTGAGGAAGTCATTATCTTTGAAGCTTTGAAAGATGATGAAGGATTGGATTATTTTGAACAGGTTGAGGACGAATTGATTTTAGAAAGCGTTTATGCCGAGTTTCAGGAACGAAACGAAGATTTGTTCGATTTTGAGGATTAAAACACAGCAAGAAAAATAATTGGGAAAACCTACCAAATTATGACAAATAATTTGGTAGGTTTTTTGTATAATCAGTTCTATACAATAGAAAATCGGAGCTGATTACCATGGAAAAAATCCAAAAAATTCAAGTAGTTAAAAATAAGGACAAGCCTAAACAGTTACCGCGAGTGGATGTAAAAAGGGTTTTGTTCTATATTTCGGGATTTCTATTCGGAAGCATAAGGTTATGGAATTTTGCGCCGTTCGGAATTGCGTATTTGTCGCTTGGGCGCAAACTTAGTTGGCGTACGTTTCTTATGTTTGCACTAACACTTGGAGGGACTTTTTTAATTGGTGATGGTTATATGACATTAAAATACGCCATGGCACAAGGGATTTATGTTACAATACTTTACGCGGTTGGCGGAAAAGAGGAAGAACTTACAATAAATTCGGCGGGGTTTGTTGCGGCAAGCAGTATATTTCTTTCATCAATGGCGATATTTGTTTGGTTTGGAAACCCTACGCCCATTGATTTTTTAATTGTGATTTTTGAGACGGCATTGGTATTTGCCGCATCATATGCGTTTAACAGAGGAATTAACAGAACCGCGCCTGAAACATCATTGACACCTGATGTTGCGATTGAGTTTGTAGATAAACGATTAAGTGACGTGTCGGGGATGTTTCAAAACTTAGCGACAATTTACGGCAAAATTTTTGAACGTCGAAATCCTGATAAAATCACCAACGAAGAAGATGTTTCGGAGTTATTCGATACCACGGCGGAGCGGGTTTGCCGCAAATGTAAAAAGGCGATGCTTTGTTGGGGACAAGAATTTGATTCGACTACCGATGTATGTTTTAAACTTCTTGAAGTTATGGAAAAACGCGGAGAAGTTACTCTTCCTGATGTGCCTATGCATTTTCGTGAGAGATGTATCAGACTTCCGACGTTTATAAATGAATTAAATTCACTTTTTGATATTTATAGAATTAATTCGATTTGGAAGAATAAAATGGCGGAAAATTATGAACTTGTGGGCGAAATGAATCGTGGAGTTTCATATATGTTAAATGATTTGATTAAGGAATTAAAAACGCGTCCGCGTTTGAGGAATCCTGAAATTGCGGAAGAACAATTGGTATTTGAGGTATCAAGCGCATCGTTGGGGATTAGCAAAACCGAACAGAACGGTGACGAATATTGCTTTGTAAATTTGGGGTGCGGCAAGTATGCGGTTATTTTGAGTGACGGAATGGGGCACGGCAATACTGCCGCGGTTGATAGCAGTGTTATTATCGAAATTTTGCGGAATGTTTTGCAAAACGGATTTGATAAAACTATTGCAGTAAAAATGCTCAATTCTGTTATGGGTTTAAGAGCGAAAGAAAGTTATTCCACCGCTGATATTTGTTTTTTGGATGCAGTTAGCGGTGAGGTTGAATTTATCAAAATTGGAGCTGCGCCTGCATATATCAAACGGAAAAACAAGGTTGAAACTGTTTCAGCAAATACTTTACCTGTTGGTGTTTTGGCGAATTTTGAAGTTGAAACATTTACGCGAACGCTGAATGTTGGCGATTACATCATTATGACAAGTGATGGTATTGAAAATCCCTTTGATGGACAAACCAAAAAGTTGATTTCAGAAATATCGTTTGAAACGCCGCCGCAAGAGTTCGCAGAAACAATGATTGCGGCTTCCTGCGGCGCGGGAGAACAAAGAGATGATATGATGTGCGTTGTTATTCGTGTCGGAGAGTTGGAGGAAATGGAGATTAAAGATGCGGGGTAGTGTCTGTGTTTATAATTACCGTGCGTGTGTAAGGATCCCATCCAACATCTGCGCCAAATCCTTCTGCAACAGCGCGGACAGGAACTAATGTACGACCGTCAATTATTACTGCCGGAGAGTCAAGAGGAATTTGTTCAAGGTTTTCACCTGTGCCTCTGTCCCATCGGTATGCGTAATCGTCACCTATAATAAATGCGAACTCCATATAATCGTTGTATGCAACAGCTGCCGCCGGAAAAGTGATATTAATTTCTTCATGATGTTCTGCTCCTATCCATTGAATTCCTTTGCCCATAGCTTCGAAGATTATTCGCATAGGAACCATTGTGCGGTCGTTAATTATTTGCGGAGGAACATCAAATTCTAAAATTTCGCCGTTAAGCACTACTGAAAGTTCCTGCACTTCCGCAATTGACGGCGCGGAAATTAATGCTAGTAAAAGTGTTGCGATTAGGGTGAAAGATAATAATTTTTTCATTTTATAAGACTCCTTTTATCTAATTTGTCCTGTTCCGTAAATAATATACTTTATTGTTGTCAACTCTGCAAGCCCCATAGGGCCACGTGCGTGCATTTTTTGTGTGCTGATTCCGATTTCAGCTCCGAATCCGAACTCAAAACCATCGGTAAATCGCGTTGAAGCGTTCACATATACCGCCGCCGCGTCAACTTCGTCAAGAAAGCGTTGCGAATTTTCATAGTTTGTTGTTACAATCGCCTCGGAATGCTTGCTACCGTTTTCGTTGATATGAGCGATTGCGGTATCCAAATCGTCAACAATTCGCACGGCGATAATGAGGTCAAGATATTCGGTTTTCCAATCATTATCGGTAACCGGGGTTGCGGATGGATATATTTTTCGCACGCATTCACCGCCGCGGATTTCAACGCCGAGTTCAGCAAGTTTCGGTAGAATTTCATTCAAAAATTCATCTGCTACATCTTTGTGGACTAACAATTTTTCCTCGGCGTTGCAAACGCTTGGGCGAGAAGTTTTTGCGTTGATTACGATTTTTGCCGCCATTTTAAGGTCGGCGTCCTTGTCAACATAAACATGGCAGTTGCCTGTACCCGTTTCGATTGCGGGAACAGTTGCGTTTTCAACCACCGCGCGAATCAGTCCCGCGCCGCCGCGAGGAATGATTACGTCAACATAATCGTTTAGCCGCATAAGTGCGTTTGCGCTTTCACGGGTTGTGTCTTTGACAAGAGCCATGCATCCATTCGGCATTCCTGCCGAAATTGCCGCGTCAAGCATTACTTTTTCGATTGCGGCATTAGAATTAATCGCTTCTTTTCCGCCGCGAAGAATTACTGCGTTTCCGGCTTTCAAGCATAATGCTGCTGCGTCGGCAGTGACGTTCGGACGCGCTTCATATATAATTGCGATTACGCCTAACGGTACGCGAACTTTGCCAATTTTTAAGCCATTCGGACGTTTTGTCATATGCAAAACTTCGCCAATCGGATCGGGAAGTGCAACGATTTGGCGTATTCCGTCTGCCATTGAGGAAATTCGGTCTTTTGATAATGCCAAGCGGTCAAGAAGCGATTCGTTCATTCCTGCGTTTCGCCCGTTTTCCAAGTCTTTTTCGTTTTCGGATAGAATAAAATCGGCATTTGCGACCAACGCGTCTGCCATTGCAAGTAACGCGTTATTTTTCACCTCTGTTCCGAGTGAGGCAAGTTTTTGCCCTGCCGATTTTGCGGCCTTGCCGAGGGTGATTAAGGATTGCATATAAACATCTCCTTTTGGGCGGACCGTGTTCGCCCTTAAATAATATATTCCATATTACACGGGCGAACACGGTTCGCCCCTACATCATGTTGTAAATAGTGTTCCTATCGTCTTTCCTTCAAAAATTTTATAAAGTTCTTCAACTCGTGAGCCATTTGCGATAATCATGTTGATTCCATTTTGTGTCGCGATTTCTGCCGCTTTGATTTTTGTAAGCATTCCTCCCGTGCCGAATTTTCCGCCTTCGCCGCCTGCGATTTCCATAATGTCGTCTGTGATTTTTGTAACAATCGGAATAACTTTCGCATCGGGATTTTCTTTCGGATTTGCGTCGAAAAGTCCGTCAATGTCGGACAATATAATAAGAAGGTCAGCGCTTACAAGTTTCGCAACATTTGCGGACAATGTATCGTTGTCGCCGAACTGGATTTCAAAGGTTGAAATAACATCGTTTTCGTTAACAATCGGAATAATTCCGTATTCAAACATTGTGGAAAATGCATTTTCAGCGTTTGCCCGGCGTTCTTCATCGTCTAAAACATCGCGTGTTAATAGAACTTGTGCGCAAGTTCGTGAATATTCGGAGAAAAATTTGTCGTAAATTGACATAAGTTGTCCTTGTCCAACCGCTGCCATTGCTTGTTTTTGTGAAACTTCGTTTGGTCGTTCGGACAACCCCATTTTTCCAACACCAACGCCAATTGCGCCGGAGGATACAAGTACGATTTCTAAACCCGAATTTGCCAAATCGGAAAGAACGCGAGTTAAAAGTTCCACGCAACGAATATTTAATTTTCCTGTTTCGTGAGTTAAAGTTGAAGTTCCGACTTTAACTACAATTCGTTTTGACGCTGCCGGAATTGCCGTGCCGCTTTTGATTTGCATATTTATCAGTCCTCTTTTGACACAAATTTAATAATCAATATTGTTAATTATACATTTTTTTTCATTAAATGTCAAGAAAGTGTTGAATAAATCTGAAATATAGTGTACAATACTTATATTATGGAAAATGTTAAAAAAAATTATGACTTAATTATAATAGGGGCGGGACCGGCGGGATTGTCAGCCGCGATTTATGCGGCGCGCGCCGGACTTGATGTTGTTGTATTTGAAAAAATGTTTGCGGGCGGACAAGTTGTGTCAACTTACGAAATTGAAAATTATCCCGGGATGATTGATTCAATCAGTGGGCCGGATTTGGCGTATAAGTTTGAAATGCACGCGCGAAAATTTGATGTTAGCATTATATATGAAGAAATTGTCGAATTATCGCTTGCCGGAAATGTTAAAACTATCGCAACAACAAAAGAGACGTACAATTCACGAGGTGTAATTCTTGCGATGGGTGCGCGACCTAAAACTCTTGGAGTTGAACGTGAACGGCAACTTGTAGGTTACGGTGTTTCTTATTGCGCGACTTGTGACGGAGCGTTCTTTAAAGAGAAAGATGTTGCAGTTGTCGGCGGTGGGAATACAGCGTCGGAAGACGCGTTGTTTCTTGCGAAGTTTTGTAACAAGGTTTATCTTATTCATCGGCGGGATGTTTTAAGGGCTGACAATATTCTTGCCAAACGCGTTGCGGCTGAACCAAAAATCGAAAAAGTATTTGATTCCATTATTACTGAAATCAGCGGCGAAAAAGTTTCGTCAATCACGGTTGAAAACGTTAAGACCGGATTTATTGATAAAATTGAAATAAATGGGTTGTTTATTGCCGTTGGAACGGAGCCGCAAACCAAAATTGTTGATAGTTTAGTGGATATGACGTCAAGCGGGCATATTATCACAAACGAAAAAATGGAAACAAACGTCTCAAATGTTTACGCTGTCGGAGATATACGCGATAAAGTGTTACGGCAAGTGATTACCGCCGCGGCAGACGGAGCGGTGGCGTCGATGGTTTTCGCGAATGAAAATTAAAATTTTCGGGAAATATACTATATATATACTGTGAAAAAAACTTGATTTTATTACGTTTATGCAAAATGCGCAAAAATTTTCGCAAAATTTGTGAAAAAATTTTCAAAAAACTATTGAAAAAATTTTAGTTGTGTTGTATAATAGAACGGTATATAGGAAAAATGTGAAGTTTTGTGACGAAAAGTGATGAAAGACATTATAATAATTCAAAAGAAAGGAGGAAAAATAAGTCGGATTTAAAGGCTTAAACAAGCTTATGAAGTATTATGGTAATAAAATCATAGAAAGAAATGTGAATAAGGGGGAGAAGAAATTGAAAAAGGCGAAATTGTGGAAATTAGGTTTAGCAGTTACAATTGTTTTTGCAATGCTGCTTAGCAGTGTTGCGGGTGTCGTTGCGCTTGATGGTATTACGGCTACTTGGGTAGGCGACCCGCTTGATGGTAACATTGACATCAACTTTACTGGGACGATTCCCAGTGTAACAACATTCATGATATTTGAAATTCCAATGAATGCATTTGATGATGATGTTGTTTATGCAGACGGCGACTTGCTGGTTTATGTTAATCAACAAGGTAACCTTACTACAGCACACAGAGCATCCACTGCTGTAATAGGTCGTCAAAATTTTGGAAGACAGCTTGACGGAACTTTTAATGAGGCGAGATTTATTGTTCGTGTTGCCGGTGAGGAAGTTACTGTGCCGGAATGGGCTTTTCTGCGAATTTCTGACGATCGTGATCCTGCTCCGACAGTTACATTGCCTTCTGTTGAAAACAGAACTTGGGGCGTTGCAGGTTGGGATGCTGATTTGGTAGCACCAACTGTGCCGAACGGAGTTTCTGACGCTGAAGCAATCTTTGTAAACGGTGTTGAAGTTGCAGATAGCGAAGACTGGATTGACGTTGTTGTGGCTTTATTGGTTGCAGGCGACGGAGCAGAAGTTGTTGTAAATGTTGTTTGGGAAGTTGAATGGACTGTTACTGACTTTGAGCTTTTCAGACCGGGAAGTAATGATGATGAAGCTTTATTCACTGTTACTATTCCTGCATTAACAGCACCTGATGTTGAAGATGGTTATTCAGATGAAGCTGCTGCTTTGGCTGGAGATGCTTTTGACGCATTGAACCCGCCGGCGTTCCCGGTAGGCGATAATTTAACTACAGTATTCTATGTTGACGGAGCTTCTACTTCTGTAACTACGCTTCCGGAACTTGAGTATGGTGTTGACGCTGATGTTGTTGTTGAAGCGGTTACTACTGTAACAAGAATGGTAGGCGGAGTTCCGCAAACAAGTACTACTACCGTATGGTTTGTATGGACAGCAACTGACCTTCCTGTTGCAACGTTTGAACGTGGCGCGGTTGTTGGTGATGTTGTATGGCCGATAGTTGTTTCAGTTCCGCACAATGCTGACGAAGCGGCTGCAATCGCTGCACTTCCGTCTACAATTTCATTTACGTATACTACTGACGTTGCGGAAATTGGTGACCAAGTTGCAACTTATAGCATAGTTTGGACTCCGGTAGATGGTGTACTTGGAGCTTGGGAAGGTGCTCTTACGTTGACAAGTTTCGGAACGTTCACTACTGTACCTGGTGTGTGGACTGTACCGACAGCTGATATCGGAGCGACTGTAAACGCTGCTGAAGTAAACTTTGCAATTGATCCTGAGTTTGATGCTGATCTTGGCGTAGTTGGTGAACTTGCTGATAACGCTGATTTGGATGACGCTCTTGACTTGCTTGGAAGAACTGTAACTATTACATTTACTGCTGATGGCCAAAGTGATGTTACAGCTACTTTCAATGTTGATTGGGTTGCTGACAATGGTTTAGTTGGAGATTGGACAGGAACAATTGATGTTGCTTCTGCTAATCCTGCAATTCCGGGTGGTGTAGTTCTTCCGACACTTCCAACGCTTACAGCTACTATTAATGCAGAAGGTGGCGGCATAGTATTTGTACTTGGTGATATAAATGGGGACGGATTTGTTGACGGAGAAGATTTGGATATGATGATTGACTTAGTATTCTATGCAGATCTTGGAATACAACGTCCTATATTAGATGAGAGAGCTACATTAGCAGCCGATATAAATGTCGATGGATTTATTGACGGAGAAGACTTGGATATGCTTATTGATGCAGTATTTTATGCGGATCTTGGAATATCACGTCCGGATTGGTTGCCGGCATTGTAATACTTTTGTTTATCTAAATAAGGGGCGGGTAAATCCCGCCCCTATGGTTCTGTATAATTTTAAATGTTTATATAGTATGTCTTTTTAGGTAACGAAAGGAGTTTTTGAAATGAGATTAAAAAAAATATTGGCAATTTCGATTTCCATAGCTATGTTGCTTAGTTTTGTAATGATTATGCCTGTATCAGCGGCAAATAACAGAATAGATTTAAGTGTTGATGAGGTTGTTTTCGTACAAGGAATGACTCCGGTAACTGTTGAGATTAGGCAATCAGAAGAGGTGCCGAATATTATTGGAGGGCACCCTCTTCGTATATGGTTAAATGATGGTGCTTATTCTATGGAAACGCCTCCTGTGCCGTTAACTATTTCTGCTGTTGCAGAAAGTAGTCGTCTTAATAGTATGGGTGGTAATGAGTTAGGCGGAGCTCCAAATAGAACATGGTGGCAGTCAAATGCTACCGGCGGAACTGTTGCTGAGGGTACGCTTTTGGCTACGTTGACAATTGGTTCTTCAGCAGTAATAACAGAGATTGTTGACGATTATACATTGTATATACGTGAATGGATGGGCGGAGCGGCTGCAACTCCTGCTGATGCTGTTAAACTTTCGATTAGACTTTTACCTTACGCAACAGTGACTGCTTTAAATGCTGGAATATTTACAATTCGCGAAGGTGTAGATGCGAATGTAAATTTACTTCCGACAAGTGTTGAATTAACTACTAATGTTCCGGGAGTTACAGCTACAGCTGATGTTACTTGGGTTATTGATGGTTATGCTGTTACAACTGCGGTTGCAGGTCAAAGTTTCACAGCTACAGCAACATTGAGCAATATTGTATCTGAGTCGGGTGCGGTTGTTAATTCAGGTGGAGCTGTTACTGCCACTGTCGAAATTACTCATGCATTTATTCTTGGTGATATAAATGGAGACGGATTTGTTGACGGAGAAGATTTGGATATAATGATTGACTTGGTATTTTATGCGGATCTTGGAATACCTCGTCCTACGTTAGATGCAAGAGCTACGTTGGCTGCTGATATAAACGGAGATGGATTTATTGACGGAGAAGACTTGGATATGCTTATTGATGCAGTATTTTATTTAGCACTTGGAATACCACGACCAGGTTGGTTGTTACCATTGTAATACTAATGTTAATGAATAATAATTAAAGTTATATATAATTTTTTACATTGAAATAACGAAAGGAGTTTTTTTGAAATGAGGTTAAAAAAAGTATTGGCAATTTCGATTGCCGTAGCTATGTTGTTTAGCTTTGTAATGGTTATGCCTGTATCAGCGGCAAATAACAGAGTAGATTTAAGTGTTGACGAGGTTGTTTTTGTACAAGGAATGACTTCAGTAACTCTTGAGATTAGACAATCAGAGGAAGTGCCGAATATTATTGGCGGACATCCTCTTCGTATATGGTTAAATGGTGGCACTTATTCTATTGAGACACCTCCTGTACCGTTAACTATTTCTGCAGCAGCAGAAAGTGGTCGCCTTTCTAGTATGGGTGGTAATGAATTAGGTGGAGCACCAAACAGAACATGGTGGCAGTCAAATGCTACAGGCGGAGCGGTTGCTGAGGGTACACTTTTAGCTACGTTGACAATTGGTTCTTCAGCAGTAATAACAACAGAGATTGATGATTATACGTTATATATACGTGAATGGATGGGCGGAGCGGCTGCAACCCCCACTGATGCTGTTGAGGTTCCGATTAGACTTCTACCTTACGCAACAGTAGGTGCATTACGCCCTGCTGAGAGAGTTGTTGCTCTTCCGGAAGGTTCTACTGCAGCTGAATTTATCGCTGAACTTGCTACTATGCAATTCGTTTTCGACACTGATGTTCCGGGTGTTACGTTTACTCTTTTGGGCAATAACCCAGCGTTGACTTGGACTATTTCTGCTACTGACATCGATGAGATTGAAGCGGGTTCTCCTGAGTCAGAAGGTATTGTTGCTACTGCTACTTTAGCTGCTGGCACTACAGGTTTGACAGGTACAGGCGGCGCGGTTATTAACGTTGCGGCTGACGTTGCTGTTTCTGTTCCATTGGAAATTGAATCTGTGGGCGGAGTTGTTAGAGTATTCAGAGAAGTTACAAGCCCAACTCCGGTATTAGTTGTAACTACTCCGGGTGTTGCTCCGACTGCTAATGTAAATATCACTTACAGACTTCGTAGAACAGACACTGATGGA
>Ga0123355_10006449_pt1 | contig 17383 bp, 14 predicted proteins | sample TergutEmb28metaG_3_FD_89872 | JGI IMG/M metagenome (GOLD analysis project Ga0123355, IMG submission 89872) | Embiratermes neotenicus P1 segment gut microbial communities from Petit-Saut dam, French Guiana - Emb289 P1 | ecosystem: Host-associated > Arthropoda: Insects > Digestive system > Gut ...
CATCCCCTACCACTTCTGGCAAAGAAGCTGCATCAGAAACAATGGTTGGACAACCAAGAGTCATTGCCTCGAGAGGTGGTAATCCGAAGCCCTCATATATCGAGGGAAACACAAAAGCTTTTGCGTGCAAGTACAGCCATACAAGCTCTTCGTCGCTTAGGGGGCCTGTGAAGCGCACACGATTATGGTAGCGAGCATCAAGGTGCTGCTGCAAGTAATTAGGTGGTTCCTTGCCCACCAAAAGCAGTGACAAGGTATCGCATCTATCTGCAATCTCTGCAAACGCAGCGAGCAAAGTCGGCAAATCTTTATGAGGCTTAACATTGCCAAAAGAAAAAATGAAATCTTGCTGGAACTCTGGAGACAAATACTTTAGCGAAGCAGGTCTTGCTGGCCTTATTGATTTCAACTCGTCAGCCGCCAACGGAATCACAGAAATGGGAGTTTTAAACTGTGGAAAAAATCTCCTCAAGTCACCAACCGTATGTTGAGATGGTGCAATTAAAGCATCTGACCAATTAAGTGCACGCTGGTTTAAGCCTGAGTATATTGCACGCTTTGCAAATGAAGGCATGACCCCATCAACGATAAGCGGAGTCACGTCGTGCAAGGTAGTAACCACAGGAACTTGTTTCCCCGCATTTGTCCGCACTCCTTTAAGATTTGGAGTCGAGATATGTGTGCAGTGCACTAAATCTGGGTTGAATTCTTGCACTGCTGTTCTTATTTCACGAAACCCCTTAGAAATCAAAGGGTGCGCACTTGCCTCAAAGAGCGGCAACTGCATCAAAGGTTCAGGCACAATGTTCTTTTCTAAATCGTCCTGCGCAACAACAAGGCCCAAGTTAACATCGTCTCGCTGCGCAAGAGCAAGTGCGAGAGACTGACTATAGCGCCCTATGCCCGACCAGGTTGCCATCCGATAATCAAAAAGAACCTTCATTATAGCTAGTGACCTTCTCTCATGGGTCTTGTCTTCGCGATTATTGCCTCTGTTAGTCGTGATCCCATAATGCGGTAAAGCTTTTTTCGCAAAGCAATATTTTGTTGCAACTCTGCCAGTTTTGCATGTAACAATTCAAGCTGATTTTCAGACAGTGATTCGCTTGCCGCCAAGTCACTCAAAATTTCGCAATCTGATTCGCGCACCTTTAAAGCATCAGACGTTTTCTGATTAGGCGTTGCATGATAAAGAGATAGTGCTAAAGGTTGATAAATGTGTCGTGCTCCAGAAGCCAATGCGCGCAACCAAAAATCATAGTCTTCATTGTAGATTTCTGTGCGAAACCCTCCTAGCGTGGTAAAAATCTCTCGCCGAGTTGCTGCTGTGCAATATATAAGGGACTTTTGTATTAAGGCATCCAGATTAATGCTTACCTCAGATTCAAAGAGCATTCCTCTATTAAAGAACTGTTTTTGCCCATCAGGAAATACCTGCCACGCATTTGCAGCATATATATCATATTCTGGATTTTGCTCAATCAGCTTAAGTGTTGCTTCGCAATATTCAGGAAGGAGCTCATCATCTGCACCCAACTGAACAAAAAATTGCCCCTGTGCAAGCTTTGCTGCTGCATTCAGCGCTGAGGCCGTACCGCCATTTTCCTGAGAAGTACCCCTGAATCGACTATCGATCTGGACATACCTCTCGAGAATTGCAGCTGTGCCATCAGTTGATCCATCATCAATGACAACACATTCCCAATCATCGTAAGTTTGAGCAATGAGAGAATCAAGAGTACGTGCGAGAGTTGCCTCTGCATTGTATGCAGGAATAAGTATACTAAAACGAGGTTCTGTAGCTGCCATGCTACCATATTAACACTGCCAATCTTAGGCTGAATAGGCTAGGCAAAACACTAGGGGTACAGGAGAAAACACTAATGACCAATGCAACGCTTCGTGGAGCCGTTTTTGGCGCAGGCAATATGGGACGCCATCACATAAGAATCATGAATGATCATCCTGATGTTGAACTTGTCGCCATTGTAGATCCCGACGTTGACAGGGCACGGCAACACCCTTGTGCTGCTCAGGCCTCTGTATGCGCCTCGATTGATGAGATGCCAGACATTGATCTCGCCATCATTGCTACCCCCACACAATATCATCTTGAAACAGGCTTAAGCCTAATCGAAAGAGGCATTCATCTTCTCATCGAGAAGCCACTAGCAGGGAACGTAAAAGATGCAAAGAGATTGGTAGCTGCTGCTGAAGCAGCAGACGTAGTACTAGCCACAGGACATGTTGAACGCTTTAATTCTGCAGTAAACATGTTATCTCGCCTTATTGATGAACCCCTCTTCATCAGTATTGAGCGTCTCTCTCCTTATACCCCAAGAATAAAAGACAGTGTGATATTTGATCTCACCGTTCATGATATTGACCTTGCCTGTTGGCTTGCGGGTGGATACCCTAGTGAAATTGCCGCATCAGGAGCAGCGGTTTTCAGCGAAACAATCGATGCAGCGAGTAGCGTATTAAAGTTTCCCAATGGCTGCGTAGTGACCTTACAGACAAGTCGCATCACAAACGACAAAATAAGACGCATCTCTGTCTCGGAGAAGGATCGTTTTCTTGTGGCTGACACTCTGTTTCAATCTATCGAGATTCGCAGGCAAGCCGAAGTCTCATACAGCAGCAAAGGCAACGAATTAACTTTCGAGCAATCTAGCATTGTCGAGTCTTTATCAATTGATAAAGGTGGCGAACCACTTCGCAAAGAATTGGATGATTTTTTGCATGCAATTACAACAGGAGACTCACCTACAGTAGATGGTCGAGCAGGACTTGCTGCAGTAGAATTAGCTCATAAAATTGAAACTCTTTGTCTGTCTAACATTCGAAACACTTCGAAAAAATAAAATTGCTAACCCTTTGCAAAATTCAGATACAGCTCCTGTATTCTTCGAATTTGTTCACCACGAGAATAGCATCTACTGTTCTCACGTGAAGATATCTTTGCTCTTTCAATCGCTGACTTATTCTTCTGTAAAGATTGCAATTGCGAGGCAAGCAGTTCACTGCACAGAGAGTTAAGATAAATAATAGAATCCTGCGCCTGTTTCAGACTCTTAAGTCCTGCGGATTCAACAGCAAGTATCCCGAGTCCTGCGCGCATATAGTCAAAAACCTTATTAGGGATTGCACCGTCCATCTGCTTCGATTTCGAAGAAAGTAAGGTGAGTCCCAAATCGTACTGCGCAAGCGAATCGACTAACGCATCTGCTGGAACCATGTTAGCAAACGTTATGCGATCATCGACCTTGAGAGATCGAGCTAAATCTTCTAACCTTTGCTTGTCAACTCCCTCACCCTGAATTGTCAAGACTACATCATCTACTTTACTTACCGCATCAATAGCAATATCAATGTTTCTTTCTGAATGCAATACTCCTGCATACACCAAAGACAAACTGGTATCGCTTGAAGATTCACTGGGTTTAACAGCGCTGCCATCGGGAGAATTGACATTATAAGTAATAAGAGAATGTTGAGGTTCAGAGTCGAATTCGTACCACTGCGCTAGTGGCTCAGATACAGTTATAAAGCCAGATACAAACTGTGCCGATCTCTTCTCTATGTTCCATATCCTTGTAGCAACCCTGAAGGGAACTCTTCCTCCAAGTTCAAAGATGTATTCTGGCCAATACTCATATGCTTCGTACACCAATTTTGCATTTAACCTTTGAGAAGCGTTAATGCAGGCCTCAAGAGCAAAGGGGTTAACGCAGTGAATGATATCTGGCTTAATCGAATATAGAGTTTCGTAAGTCCATTTTGCTCGCTTATCGTATGAACGCATCGGAAATAACCTGTTCTGCACATGCCACAAGAAGCGCTTTATCTTACCATCCGGAATTGGCGAAGGAAACAACTGTCCGTTGTCACCTAAAGCAGCTTTTGACTCTTCAAGAAAAAAACCTTGACTTAATACACTTAAAGAAAAGTTATCCAATTCCTGTAGAGCCTCTACCGTGCGCTGCAAGCGAATATCCTTGGCATAAGGAGCATCTGTTACAAAGGCAACTTTCATTAGTTAGACTGCCCTTGCTAGACCACCGAGAATCTCGCCAATGCTGCTTTGTGCTTCACGCTTCCTCGCAAACGCCATGAGGATATCATCAAGATCTTCACGTTCAAGAGCATTGTTGACTGCTTCAACAATGCCTGCTTGCTCAGTTCCAGCAAGAAATATTACTCCAGCATCCAAAAGCTCATGATACTCAGTTTTATCTCTCAGCACTATAACTGGCACGCCTAAAGTCGGACCTTCTTCTTGAATGCCGCCTGAATCGGAAAGAATCAGGCGAGCCGCTGTCATTTTCTGCACAAAGTCAGCATAGCTCTGATGCTCCAACATTGTGACGTTTGAAACTGGGTCAAAAATCCTCTTTGCGTCGCCTGCAACAATTGGATTTGCATGAGTAGCAAGTTCTATCTGCAATTCTGGCCGCTGCTTTGCAAGATCTGCAATTGCAGAAAAAATTTCGCGCATGGGGGCTCCCCAGCTTTCACGCCTGTGTGCTGTCACTAAAATGCGATTATTTTCGCCTTCTGCAACAGTTTTTGCGCCACCCAACACTTTTTTTGCCAATAGCAAAGCATCTACCCCCGTATTGTGGGTGGTTCTCACTATAGATTGTTGTGCGATCCCCTCTTGCAGCAGATTGCTTTCACACTCCCCTGATGGTGCAAAGTGCCATGTTGCCAAACGTCCAACCATTGAGCGATTAAGCTCTTCTGGGAAAGGTCTCCTCATATCTCCTGTCCTCATTCCTGCCTCGATATGAGCAACAGGAATGTCAAGATAAAATGCAGCCAGTGCAGAAGCAAAGGTAGTAGTTGTGTCGCCATGAACAAGTACAATATCTGGTCGAAGCGATTTCAAAACTTCAGTAGTCTCTAAGAGCACTCTACTCGTAATTTCTGGCAGAGTTTGACCATGTTTCATAAGATTCAAGTCAAAATCAGGATCAATATTGAAAAAGTCTAATACCTGATCAAGCATCTCGCGATGCTGAGCTGTTGCAAGAACGGAAGAGTCAAAGCGACTATCCGACTCAAGGGCCTTAATAATAGGGGCCATCTTGATTGCCTCTGGGCGAGTACCAACTATCGATAGTACTTTTAGCATTGCATCTTCTTCCTATTAAAAATATTCTGACACAATTCTGCAGCCAAAATACACCCCTTAAGCTAAAGAATAAAATGTGCGCACAGCTTCGATTACCTCATCTTGTTGAACTTGGGTAATCCCTGGATAACAGGGCAAAGCAAAGGTCTTTGATGCACTGTCTTCCGCAACAGGAAGCGTTGGCTTTTTAAAGTTCGGAATTTCTCTAAGAACTTCTTGTTCGTGCAAAGATTTTGGATAGTAAAGCGCACTTCCAATACCCTGCTCATGCAAGTATGAGACAGCTTCTGGAGCTTTGGCCGATTTCAATATGAAGAGGTGATAAACCCCTTTTCCATAATCTCGCTCAACGGGCATCTCAAGATCACCAACATCAACAAGTTTCTCTAAGTAGTATTCTGCAGCTTGCCTACGTTGTTGGTTCCACTCATCAAGTTTTATCAGTCGCAGCGAAAGGAGTCCTGCCTGAAGCGCATCTAAGCGTGAGTTAGTACCAAACGTAGTATGAACATATTTTTGAGCCTCTCCGTGTCGCGCAACAAGCCTCATGCGATCTGCAAGCTTTCCATCATCAGTGGTGATGCAACCTCCATCACCTGCGCAACCCAAATTTTTCGTAGGAAAGAAGCTGAAAGCAGCAGCCTTTGCTAGGCTACCTGCACGTTTTCTTTTATACGTTGCACCAATTGCTTGACATGCATCTTCAATTACAACTAGGCCGTGCTTTTCCGCAATGGCATTTATTGCGTCCATATCCGCACATTGCCCATATATATGTACAGGCATTATCGCTTTTGTACGCTCTGTAATTGCCTCCTCAATCTTTAAGGGATCGATATTGTAGGTTCCAGGCTCAATATCAATCAACACAGGAGTTGCACCAACATGTCCGATACTCTCAATGCTTGCAAAGAAAGTCCAAGGTGTAGTTATTACCTCATCGCCACGCCTAATGCCTAAGGCCTCAAGGATCAAAAAGAGTGCGTCCGTGCCATTTGCAACCGCGATGCAATGTTTAACTCCGCAATAATCAGCAATTTCTTTCTCAATTTGCTCTACTTTTGAGCCTCCAATGTAGGCAGCATTCGACATAACATCTAGCCATAATGCATCACTCTCTTCCTTTAGCTGAGTATATTGTAAACTTAAGTCAAGTAATGGTACTCCCATATTGTGTCCTTTCGGTCTTTCTCTGGCTAACCCCTAATTTGAAATGTATTGCCGAAGCAATAAGTTAACCCTTTTACACCAAACAGTCAATTATCTATCAGCTTGCCATACTGAGAGACAACTTCAGAGTTGTTAAAATACCCCTTCATCCACCTTCTTGCTTTAGCTCCTTCTTGTTTTGACAAGATGCGACTTTCAAGCATCAGCTCAACACGCTCTTTTAGGCAATTAAAGTCACCCTCGCAAATAAAAACGCCCATATCTTCTTTTATCTGATTGCCGGGATTTACATAGAGAAAAACAGTTGGGACTGCAAAAAGTGAAGCCTCAAAAAGAGTGTTTGGCATTCCCTCGGTGTAAGAGGTGTTAACAGCAACAGCGCTTTGCGACACAATCTCTAACAGCTTACTCCTTTTAAGATCGGGTAAAAAAATTAGATTATCGAGCATGGTCGCCCGAGAAGAAATTTGAGAAAATAGTGGGCTTGCGCTCCTTGGCATTATCATAACGAATTTTCGCTCTGGCATTTGATCTGCCAAATCCAAGAAGGCTTCAGGGTTTTTCTTTGGATCGCTACGTCCAATCCAAATCGCTTGTGCGAGCCAGTTTTCCAGCCCATATTCCAATTCGGGCTCTAGGCTAGAAATAATAGTGGAAGACAAACCATAATTTTTTGCCAAATCACTTCTCTGCTTCTCGCTTTGAACTACAATGCAATCTGCAGCCCTTATCAAGCGATCATGCTTTACTCTTGCAGAAGACTCGTCAATATTTGAATCAACAAGAGAATCTCCATTAATTCTGCGAATAATTTTTACACCATTCCTCTTTGCAGACCTTGTCATCCTTGGACACTCAAGTTGACTTTGAATATAAACTAACTTCAGTCCCTGCTTTTGCAAATTGCGAAGCATTCTTGGCCATCTACTTCTCCACAGGTTGGCAATTTTCTGCGGATGGAATTTTGATCCTTGGTAATATTTTGGGATTCGACAATACTCAAAGCGAGGATCTTCAAGATCCTCGCCTGAGCTATTGCCCAACAAAACGACCCGATAGCCAGAATTTAGCAATTCCTTTGCAAGGTAAAACATTTGAAGCTCTGCACCACCAATTGCCCAATCTTTCTCTCCCTTTTGAAAGAGATTCAGAAAGGAACGTACATCGAAAACAATGAGTCGCTCGCCTCTTTTATTTGATTCCATCACAATCAGTCAAGCCTACGCCCTGTTCAATAAATTCAAGTAGAAGTCTATCAAATTATTTTCTTGTGCATTCCACGAATACTTCAGAGACGCTCCAGCAGATTGCCTTTTCATTTGAGTAACCTTCTCCGGGTTTTGCACAAGGAATCGAATTCCCTCTTCAATGCCCGAAATTGAAGTGGTATCCAAGATTATGCCATTTTCTTCTTTTTCAATAATTTCCCTCATGTTAATAAAATCTGGCATTGCCAAACAAAGGCCTGCACAAATACAGTCAAAAAATTTATTGGGTAAAGAATTTAAGTAATTGTCATTTGCTGGCATAGCCGGATAAATACCGACATCATATTGTCCAATGGTAGACAAGGCAGTTTCTTGAGTAAATTCGCCACGGTAAGTAACTTTATCATTAATATTTAATTCGTCTATTAGCGCATCTATTCGCTCTTTATATCGCACGTCAAACCTACCCCAAATATCAAAAATCCACCCTTCCTCAACCCTTGCAAAGGCTCTAAGCAGATTTTCCACATTATGGGCTTGATACACTACACCGTGAAATACGAAGCGAACAGGATCGGTGGCATTACTTGCCTTTGGACCTTCTTGACATCGCGGAGAATTATATACTTCAATCATTGACCCCTCGTAAGAATAGTGGGTTTTGATTTTGCTCGAGATACTTTTACTTACCGTTATGACACCATCAGTCTCGCCTATATATTTTTCCTCATTCCGTATGTAATCTCTTAATTTTGAACCTCCATCAGCGAGTGAATCCAAAAATGATCCTTGAAAAAATTCAAAAGCTTCGTATACAAACTTTGCACCATGGTGAGAAGCAACAACGCTCGCAACGGACAGCGAGTAAGGGTTTACTGCCTGAACTATGTCAGCAGGAACCTTTTTCCCTACATAGTTGATATCGTTCATATGATTGCGCCAGTACCAATCCATAAATTTATAATATGTTAAATTGAGAAAGACTCTTATCGCCCAAATTTTATTATCAGAGTAAAGTCTTGGCGCAGTTGGAACAAGAAAATCAAAAGGTACCTCAGCAAACAATTTGCTTGGTTCTTTTCCACCACGAGCAATCACCGTAACAATTGCTCCAGCGCTATGAAGGGTCATGGCTTCACGAAGTGTTCGCGTTGCACCATCAATAGCATGCGTTACTACAAAGGTTATTCTCGTGCCTTTAATCCCTCGCATGTTGCTCTTCTATAATTTTTATGTACTTATCTACCGACATATCAGTATTCCAAGTTTTCTTTGCAAAATCAATTTGTTTTTTTGCGATTCGCTCCCTAATCGCATCATCAAAGACACTTTCAACATCTTTTTTCAACTTTTCGAATGAACCTTCAGAGTAAAGTCCAATCCCATTGTTACCGACAATATCATGAAAGGTCAGCCTGTATGATATGTAAGGAGTATATGAGTAACATGCTTCAATTAGGGTGTTTGGAAGTCCTTCAGTATCAGAAGTACTAACCACAGCAATTGCTTTTCTATAAAGATCCATTAAATTTTTATGAGGAACACCGTCATAAAAATCGACATTTTCCAGTCGAGTAGCAAATTTTTGAACCATCTCGCTAGATCCAGCTTCTTCTGGAGGACACACCATTACAAACTTTTTATCCGGCAAAGCTTGGGCAAGGTTTAAAAAGGTAATCGGGTCCTTATTCCATACACATCGTCCAACCCATAAAATAAAATCGTCCTTTTCGCTATGTTCCTGAAAAACGCTCTGATCTTGTTCATAGCAGCTAAATACAACCGACGAACTTAATCCATGATTTTTTTCAAGCTCATCTTTTTGATAATTTGACTGCGTCACAATCGCATCTGCAGTACGTGCTCGTTGCATAATATAGTCAATCCACCATTGGGGTTTAATCTTGCTGTTATCAACCAAAGAATCCCCGTTAATCCTATAAATAATTGCAATATTCTTCTTCTTTGCAAAATCCAGCAATTCTTGAGGTTCAGACTGACTAAGAATTAGTACTCTTTTTCCCTTTCCAACCTCAAAAGCACGCTCAAGACGCTTCTTGTTAAAATATCGAGAAAGATAGGGTACTCCGCGCTTAATTGGAGGCTTCAATCGAGAAATTGTTACATTGGGAACTTTTGATGGCTCACTATCAACTGTTGTCAGTAGAACTACCTGAAAGTTTTCTCTTCTTGCAAAGCCTCTTGCCAGATAATACATTTGCATCTCGGCGCCACCATATTTCCACTCGGATTCAGTATCCGAAAAAAGAGGAGCAAATTTATCTGCGACAAAATAAACTGTTGTTTTTTCCACTATGATTCCTGACTGTCCACAATTCCAATTAGCTGACTTTCAAACAGATTTGCATAGGCACCTTTTTTGCCCATCAAATCTTCGTGTGTTCCAAATTCAACTATTTGACCGTCATCAACAACTAGCAATTGATCTGCAGAAACAATAGTGGACAATCTGTGAGCAATAACAATTAGGGTTTTCTTGCCATGTAATGCTGCAAGAGTCTGCTGAATATAGCTTTCTGATTCGCTGTCAAGAGACGATGTAGGTTCGTCAAAAACAAGGACTTCGTTGTCCTCAAGAAGAACGCGTGCCAAAGCTATGCGCTGGCGTTCTCCCCCGCTAAAGCGAACACCCCTATCCCCAAGCAGCGTTTCAAGTCCGTGTGGGAGATCATATACAAAGGTTGCATGCGCAGCCTCCATTGCTGTCCTAACTTGCGCCTCAGAAGGCTCAAATCCTAAGCCATACGTTATATTGTCATATACAGTGTCGTTAAATAACATAGGCGTTTGAGTAACATAGCCAACAGATCTGCGAAGTGACTTAACCTTAAAATCTTTAATATTCACATCGTCATAAAAAATTTCTCCACTGGATGCGTCGCGCATCCTCGGAAATAATTCCACCATAGTTGATTTACCAGCACCGCTTCGACCCACCAAGGCAGTAAACGAGCCAACTGGAATATGTGCACAAATGTCATTGAGTACTTTTTTACCGCGCGAAACCAATTCACCTTGCGCATTGTATACGTCAGGATATTCAAAGGATACATTCTTTAAGGTTATGCCTGATTTAAGCTTCTCGAACTCTTCGCTACCTGACGTAATCGTGTTGGATTCAGAGGCAGCATCAAACATTTCACGTGTCAATTTCACACCAGCCGCTGCCGCTGTAATACTTCGCAATGCCCCATTAAACTCTTTTACTTTTGCATTGAGGCGAACTAGAACGAAGAGTAGTAAAGCCAGTTGTGCCAATGTTGATCCTAAAACAGCAATTCCGATATAGAGAGTTGTAAATATCGAAAGCATCTGAACAGGATCAACAATAACCTCAACTGATGCCCCAACCCTTGCCGCTCGAATGCCTAGTCCGCGCATGGTTTCAGAGACACCACGTATGTTTTCAGACTCTTCATCTTTGGTAAATCGAAGCTTGACAAGCTGCATTTGACCCATACGTTCTGTAATTTTTCCCATGAGTTTTTGACTAAATCGTGCATTTTTAAGTGCATTGTCGGCAATCCACTTAAGCACCCTGCGGTTTACAAAGGTAACAATAAGCGCAAAAAAGAGTGCAACTAAAGTAAGTGGTATAGATAAAAACAGTAAAATCGCAACGTACATAACCATAAGTAAAATGGTGCCAAAAAGGTTGATGATCGATAGTACAGCGCCGCCTGCTGATCCTGTTTGCCCCATAACAACGCCCACCATTTGACCAACGGGATGCCTCGTATAGAACTCAGGATCAGCACTGTATACCATATCGACAACTTTCATGCGCAACCTAAGCATGATCCTGCTAGAAACTACCGCAGCGTACCAAGTTCGAAAATAAAAAGACACGTTACGCAAGACAACAGAGGCGAAGGCGAGTAAAAGCAATACAACAAGCGTAGGTTCAAGATTAACCACTGCCAGTGCATCTGCAAAAAATTGCCAGTAAAATCCACTGGAGTCCTGCAGAGCAGATTGTCCACCCTCCGCATACTGAAGAATCGGCAGCAGCAACGTAAGTCCAATACCCTCGAGGAGTGTAGCAACAAGTACAAAAGCTACAAGTCCTGCGACTTCAGACTTTCTAACCTCAACAAAAGAAAACAGTCGAATAACTGCACGAATTTTCGAGATCTCTAATAGCCTATCAATTTGCTTCTTCAATTAATCCTCCACGCAAAATCTAATCGAAGATGAATCAAAAACATTAAATTGATCCTCAACAATTTTTCGAATACCATTGAAATGTTTTCTCGATTCCTTCTGCAAATGAAACAGTTGGCGAATAGCCTAATAACTCCTCTGCTGCCCTGATGTCTGCGAGCGAATACTTCACGTCTCCTGGGCGTGCGGGCATATACTCAATAGGCAAGCTTACATTCGCCGCCTGTTCAATCGCACCAATCAGGTCAAGAAGAGTAAACTTTTTTCCACAAGCAACATTAATCGCCTCTCCACTCAATTTATCTGCCTTGAGCGCCATTAGATTTGCCTGAACGACATTTTCCACGAAAGTAAAATCACGAGCCTGAGTGCCATCTCCATTTATCGTATATGTAGCCTTTTCTATCGCTGCCTTCATAAATTTGGATATTACTCCTGAATACATAGAATTGGGATCTTGCCTGGGTCCAAACACGTTAAAATACCGAATTGCCAAGGTTTCAATACCATAAAGTTTTGCAAAAACATTCAAGTAGTGTTCACCTGTAAGCTTTGTGACTGCATAAGGAGACAAAGGCTTTGGCGTCATAGATTCAACTTTTGGCAAGGTGGGAGTATCTCCATAAACAGACGAAGATGACGCCATCACAACACGTTGGACTCCTGCTTTATGTGCTGCTGATAGCAACTTCAATGTTCCACCAATATTAACATCATTGCTTGTTACGGGAGCCTTAATTGATCGAGGGACGCTGGGTAAAGCTGCCTGATGCAAAATCATATCCACCCCAATAACTGCATCTTCAATTATCTCTAAGTCTCGTATATCCCCTTCAACAATCTCTATGTCAGCGGCACAGTGTGAAAGGTTACTACGGTGACCAGTAGCGAAATTATCTATTACCCTTACTTCATAGCCTCCATCGAGCAATAAAGCATCTATCAAATTGGAGCCAATGAAACCTGCTCCACCAGTAACCAAAATGCGCATAAAATTGTCCTTAAAGTGTCTTTGCGGTCACATACCCGAGCAATTGTATAACAACAAAAGGAAGAGTGAACAAATTTTAGAACAATCCTGCGATCTTTCGTAATTAGGGTATGTAATAGTCGCTATACTCTGCCGCCAAAGCCTCTAGCATATGATCCCAGCTAGGAGGACTCCAGCTAGCAATAGTTTGAAAGCGGGTACTATCGAGAGACTTGTTAATTTTTGTCAAATCACTAGGAACAATAGTTACATCCCAATTCATTTTTTCTGCAAGCAAGGTGAGCAATTGAAACTTGCTAATCGGAGCTGATGAAATCTGATACAGGCCGTGCAAATCTTCTCTTGGAAAGACATAGTCGCGTATTGCTCCACAAAGAGCAGATGTGGTTAATCCTGAGAAAATCGCATGGGTATATCCTGAAATTTGGTCGTTTCGATGAGCAGCAAACCATCCTGCAAGGCTAAGTTGCGGTCCAAATTGCCACCCTACAATAGATGTTCGAATTGTAAGCACATTGTCGAGCGAGTCTACTTCACCTAACATTTTTGATTTCCCGTACAAACCTGTCGCATCCGGAATATCTTCCTCAGTGTAATTCCCTCGATTTCCAGAAAATACGCAGTCTGTACTAACATGAATTAGGCGAATGCCTCTTTCTTTGCAAATTTGAGCCAATGCGTGTGGCCAAACACTGTTAACTTCAATCGCTAAGCGAGCGCTTGCTGACTCTGGCTGCTGTGAAATTATGCCTACCGCATTAAGAACAATATCGGGTTGCGCTATATTTAGAATATTGATCACGCTCTCTGGTAACCTTGCATCAAATCCAGTCAAAAGGCGATCTTCGTCAATCCTCAGACGCTTTGCATCAATTTCAAAAGCTGACAATTCCTCATCGCTTCGAACACCTGCAAAAACCTTAAATTCGCTACTGAATGAACGAATTGCAGCACTTCCGAGCATGCCACTTGCACCCAGAACAAGAACTCTCTTTCCGCGACCACTATTACTCACTCTACTCTCCCCTTGTTACTTGATGGATAATTTTATCTGCCGTTTTTAGAGTGCGCTAAAAGAAAGCGATTTTGCCATCCAGCTCAGCCTGAATTTCAGGAAGCTTCTCTAGTCGAACTTTAACTTGCTCCACGCTTAACTGCTCTGTATTGGTCGAATTAAACTCTGCAAACGCATTCCTGTCAGATTTTCCCTGTTCAAAATAGCTCACGCTATTTAGGTCTCGACTATCAAGAGGAACACGAAAGTAATTTCCCAAATCATTTGCTTTGCTACTCTCATCCTGAGTAAGCAGTGTTTCGTGATACTTCTCACCATGTCTAACGCCAATAATCTCTACCCTGTGAGGCACATTGAACAGTTCTGAAATCGCCTGTGCAAGCACATTGACCGTGCAAGCAGGAGCCTTTTGCACCAGCAAATCACCATTGCGTGCATTGTCAAAAGCAAAGCTCACCAAATCAACAGCTTCGTCCAAACTCATAATAAATCTGGTCATATCCCCGCTGGTAATCGTAAGGGGCTTTCCCTCTCTTGCCTGCTTAACAAACAAAGGAACAACCGATCCCCTCGAACACAACACATTTCCGTACCGTGTGACACAAATCGATGTTGAAGCTTTTTTATCGGTGCGAGCTTTGGCGATCGCAACCTTTTCCATCATTGCCTTAGATATCCCCATTGCATTAATTGGATAAGCTGCCTTATCTGTTGACAAGCAAATAACCTTATTTACATCAGATTTCGTTGCGGCAGTTAAAATATTGCTCGTTCCAACAACGTTAGTCTTAACTGCTTCCATAGGAAAGAATTCGCAAGAGGGAACCTGCTTGAGTGCTGCAGCATGGAAAATATAATTTGCTCCCAAAACAGCATCCGAAACAGAAGTAGCATCTCTCACATCTCCTATAAAAAACTTTAATTTCTTTGCTGAATTGGGACGTTGTTTCTGAAAAAACTGACGCATATCATCTTGCTTTTTTTCATCTCTAGAAAAAATTCTTATTTCTGCCAACGACGAATCAAGAAATTTATCTGCAACAGTATACCCAAAGGAACCGGTTCCTCCTGTAATAAGCAAGGTTTTTTCAAAAAAATCCATTTCGCTCCTCTGAAAATCAAATAGATACAATGTAGGAAAAAATTATATCATCAGTTAGCAGAGCGGATGATGCTTATAACTGATGTGATTTACTGCGCAATTTTGCAATCCACCCAAGCAGACCTTTTGCACTGCGTGCAGACCCAGCAATTTTTTCGATAGAGGTGTAGGCTCTGTCTGTCATACGTGTATATTTTTCCGGGTTTTGCAGCGCATCAATTACTTGTTTAGCGAAAAAGTTAATATCATCAGGAGGAGAAAAGATGACTTGCCGCCTATTTACCCAGCAAGAAATTCCGCCAACTTTGCTAGCAACAATAGGTCTTCGAGACAGCATATATTCACCCAATTTGTTTGGAAATCCCATATTTGCTCTTTCCCAATTTCTAGACGGCATTAGCAATATCGAAGCTCTCTGCTGCAGTTGAGCAAGTTCATCAATCTGAACTGCTGCATTAACCTCTATATGCTCAGTCATTCCTTTGTCACTTACAGCCTTTTTAAAATTCTCCAAGGCATCCTTGGAAGCATCACCATAAATTGTCAACCTGAATGAAGGAATGATTCTTGAAACTATTTGAGACACTGCAATTAGGTCAAACACTTCTTCGTGATAAACGTTACCAAAATACATAGCAGTGTTTTGCAGAGTGGATCCCGAATTAGGCTTTTGCCAAAGATCTTCTCGAATCACAGGGCCAACGTTGTAAATCATCCTTGATTTAAGATTGCCCTCGTTTTTCCAATAATTCTTTATCATCTTGGTCATGACAATGACTCCATCAATCCCTTCTCTGACAGAGTCAAAAATCTCCTGGCTCCCGATACTTCCTTCTGCTTTCCTTTCTAAAGTTTCGCCAGAAAAAAGTAGAACTTTATCTGTAGAGCGACGGGCGAGCCGAATCCTTTCTTCAAAATTTTTTGCAGGCATTACTGTCAAGATTATCGCATCAAATCGTTTATTGTGAAGATGGCGTTGAAGTGCAAGAGCCATCTTGTCTCCTGATGGAATTTCTTTGAATGAAACATTTGCTGGAACAGGATATGTTTCTGCCATTTCAGTACAAATAATTTCAACAGATTTTCCATTTTCGGCAAATCCATGTGCAAGAGATGCAGTAAAATTGGATATGGCCAACATACCAGGTGTGCCAAAACCTCCTGTTATGAATGCAATATTTGCATAAACTTCTGGTTCATTAAATTGCACAATAGGACTAAGCACTCGTTTAATTAGCTCTTTGAGTCGAGGTGGAATCAGTTTGCGCAATTTTTCTTCACTTTCATCCTTATAGCATGACGATTGGTCTCAGACTTTCACCCTATTATATCAACCAACAACCTTTTGCTATTCTACATAAAATCTTTTAAGGACAAATTGTACAATAGAGCAGGTCATTTCTACAAAAAGGAGTATAAGTAATGAAATCGAGTAAGTCCGATTACATAGGCGTATCACATATAAAAAACCCCAGGAACAATACCATGATGTACGTGGGAAAGAAATTTGAACGTCTACTTCCCCACTTAGAAGAAGCACACGATTGTCTTCTCTTCTTCGAAGAGGGCATGAACATACCAGCACCTGTTCTGACGCAAAATACTTGCGTCTTTTCTTCCGTACCCGTGCGTGACTTTGCGCGCGCAGTAAATGCTTTACGGAAAGAACAGCAGGCAGAGCTGGACGAGCTCCCCCGCTTTAACCAAAGCGGAGCAAGTGTTGGAAGTAAGGTTGAAATCGGCAAAGAAGCAGTAATCGAGCCTGGCGCCTTTATTGACCATCGCGTAAAGATTGGTGCGGGAACTCGCATTTGTACGGGTGCCGTTATCCGCCACGGCACGACAATTGGGGAAAACTGCCTTATTCGTGAAGGCGCTGTTATTGGCAGCGAGGGATTTACGATGGCCCCTGACGAAGATGGAAAACCTTTTCGCCTGCACTGTATTGCCGGTGTAGAGCTAGCCAGCAACGTTGAGGTCGGCGCAAACACAACAATTGCACGCGGACAATCTAGGGACACCTTTGTGGGATCCTGGACAAAAATTGACGACCATGTATATCTGGCGCACGATGTTGCACTGGGGCAGCAGGTTACGGTCACCTCTGGAGTTACCTTGGGCGGATTTGTCGAAGTTGGCAACCAATCTTACTTGGGCATGAACTGTAGCATAAAGCAACTTTTGACCGTCGGCAGTGGTTCTACCATAGGTATGGGCGCTGTTGTCACTAAATCAATCCCTGATAACGTGGTTGCCTTCGGCAACCCTGCACACATCCAGGAATAACTAACTGCTAAAAGAGGCGAGCGAGTCAACCATTCTAGGAGCAGCGTGGCCATCCCAACCTTCTGGCCTAAAAGGCTTGCGATCTGTATTAAGAGCATCTGCAAGGTCACTCTCTAAGCTATCAAGATTGGAAAGAACGTTAGTACCGCCATGTTCACGCAGTGTCACAGGACGCTCGGTATTGTCACGCAGAGTAACGCAAGGAGTCCCCAGTACACAACATTCCTCCTGAAGCCCTCCACTGTCGGTAAGAAAGGCTTTTGCGCTGAGGTTAAGTCTTAGCAACGCA
>Ga0123355_10006450_pt1 | contig 17381 bp, 15 predicted proteins | sample TergutEmb28metaG_3_FD_89872 | JGI IMG/M metagenome (GOLD analysis project Ga0123355, IMG submission 89872) | Embiratermes neotenicus P1 segment gut microbial communities from Petit-Saut dam, French Guiana - Emb289 P1 | ecosystem: Host-associated > Arthropoda: Insects > Digestive system > Gut ...
GAAAACACATCTTTGCGGTCGATATTTCCGCCAGTTTCCGGCGGCATCTCCTTGCGTGCCTCTCGCACGCGTTGTCGATACCTCCGAAAACTGGCGAAAAATCGCCGCGCAAATCTGTATTTTCTTTTAGTGGGAACACGCCCTCTTCGCAAATATCGTTCCTTGACAACAAAACAGTAGACACTGTATAATTAGCTAAGCTTGGTGAAAGCACTACGTTTTTATTATACATGCCCTTGTGGCGGAATTGGCAGACGCGCTGGATTTAGGTTCCAGTGGGTTACACCTGTGCAGGTTCAAGTCCTGTCGAGGGCAGAACTAACGTATAATCCGAACCATAAGTCATTCATAAAATTGAGTGGCGAGGGGTTCGGATTTTCATTGCCAAATTGATAAAAGCTTAATATGTAAAAACCCGCCAATTATATTGACGGGTTTTTGTTTTGCATGATTTTACGAAACACTGCATGTATTCTTTTTTGTACGTAATATACCCTACGCCTTAAATCCGCGGCTATCATCTTCTTTTACATATTCAGATAGTCCACTTCTTCCGTAAGTAAGTCCCGCATACACTTGATGTCCCTCTGGTATGGTTTCTTCCAAAATACGGTCATCTGGTGTGTCAACAATAGATTGCCAGCCTTCAAGCAATGTTTGAAACATTTCCTGTACTTCTATAATGATTTCCTTGGAAGCCTCACGGTCACGCCCAAAGAAAGCTTTTGTTAAGCGTTCATTGGCATACATATATAGGTTGTATAGTTCGTGGGCGATTTCAATTTCAAAATCCAGTCCCTCTATCAATTGTAACAACCCGTTTTTAGCCTTGTCAATATTGTATGCAAAAAAAGGGGCTTCATCAGGGTTATCCGCAGTAGCTAGAGCCTCTGCAAGAAATTCTACAATCAATTCATGATTAATTACCACCAACTGTACCGGTGTGGCAGAAGCAATCCGTAATACATAATCCTCTTTATTCATGAAGACCCCTTATCTGAACAAACGGTTTATTCTTGTTTTTCCAGCACGCTATTGCAGTAAGGAAAGAATCATTTGTGGGCGTTGATTTGCTTGCCCTAAAATGGCCAAACCAGACTGGTACATTACATTGCGCGTTGAAAAATGAGTCATCTCGCGTGCCATATCGGTATCCTGTATACGGCTTCTAGCACTTTCTGTATTAAGAGAAGCGGTGTCTAGGTTACGTACAGTAGATTCCAAACGGTTTTGATAGGCACCCAAACGCGCACGAATGCCAGATACCATTTGAATAGCTCTGTCAGTTTGGTCAATGGCAAGGGTCGCGCCTTCTACCGTAGTATAACTAAGCAAGCGTACCATATTGCCGCCTCTGATTTCTACCAGACGTAAGGTTTCCGCACTAACACGTGGAATTTGCACATCCATATTCTGATTATGGTTGGCTCCAATTTGAAGCTTGATTGGGCCAAAGCTTTCGATACGGAGTTCCAAATCTTTAGCAGGGGTGGCTTCAGCTCCAGCAATGGCATTTTGACCACAGTTACACATTAAAGGCGGCACAAGCCATGCGTTGGGAGCAGGAGCTTGAATAAATGGGGTACCGGCTGGGTTTAGAACTTGGGGCAACGTAGGGTCGACTGGGTTTGGAATAAGTAGCGGACTACCAGGTACATAAGCCGGATTTTCCATCATTTGTGGAATCCCACGGAATGTAGCTCCGCCTGGCCCATTATTATGATGGTCTGGCACGGGTGTAGCTGCATCGCCATGCGCAAAGAATATCGGTTGTGCTTCAAATCTTCTTGGCTGGTAGGAGATTAAGTTTGTAGCAGTTGAATCGGCCGTAAAAATCTCACGCGGAACACGATGTGACGCAGTATTTTCATTAGGGCGAACTTGAAGGTTTTTATGAACCACAGCACCATGCGAGCTAAGTATATTAACCTGATTTCCATCAGCAACAACAGCAATAGAAGCATTAAAATCCCTTATTGGATTGCCACGCGGGTCTACCATATGCGCATCAACAACCGCATCAGTACCACGAGAATAGGAAGGTTGCAAACCAAAGAATGACAAAAGCCATGGGTTGCCTTCTACCTCTACTCGCTGGTTACTTCCGGCAGCATTGGATGTAAGCAATACAGTAGTGCTAACTCCATTAACAGCATTAGTAACATTGTTAACTAGTGTAGAGGTTCCTACAGGCAAATCTCTACTAAGAACAGTATCCACTTCTTGGAAGGTGAAATGTCCATAACCGGAAATTCTCACGATTTCCGCTTTAATAGTTGCATAAGTATCATTTGGGCCAATGTTTATCTGGATACCATTGATAGTAATACGACCAGTACCGTCATGGCCTATGCCTTGTACCCTTGAGCCTTCGCCACTAGTACCAGTTGAATGTGCAGCAACTACACCAAACTGAATAGCCAGTTCAGTTGATTCGGGGGTACCAGGGGTACCAGCAGGACTTTCCATACGAATGGACATAGTTTGGTCTGAGCCATTGGCAATAGTTTCAAAAGCAAAAGTACGTGGCCCAACATCTAGTTGACGCACACCAGGTGGTAAAGGCGGGGCAGATGTTGGACTAAGGGCATGGATTTGTGCCAACACATCAACCAAGAGGTCGCCAGCGGCGAAATCAATTTCAACAGTTGCACCAGTAGGCCCAGTGATAACCATTCTTCCTGCCTGTGCCGCAACAGGGTTAGGTGTATCTGTAAATGCGTTTTGGATGGAACCGCCCACTTGTGCTGGAGTAGCTGTGCTTTCTATAAGGTCTTCTGCATTATGCATCTGCAAAGCATGTGTAAAAAAGCGTGAATTATCGGTTTCTAGGTTAATCCTTCTGTCAGGGTTAGTAAGGTCATTTGCATGACCGGAGCGTATTACAATGTCACCGTCATCTACAAGCCTTGCAAAGTCCAAAACAGATTCCTGCGGCGCAATAATTCCAATTACACCTCGGTAAAAAATATCATTGGCAGAACCGGGTATTACAGGAGGATTATTAGGGTCTAAAGGATTAGTAAACAAAGGATGGTTAGGGAATGATGCAGGGTTAGTAGGGTCAAATGCAGGGTCTAATAATTGGCCAGGCGAAGCCGGAAGAGTCATTTCCGGAACACCTGGTTCTGGTATTGGTTGTGCCGGAAGCGTAAGAGGCATACCACCAGGCCAATTGCGAGGGTCAGGGTTAGGGCCTAAAAATGCCCGTAACAAAATATTTTGGAAATCAGCGGCGTTATCTGGCCCACTTGGATGGTCTTGTCCACGTATAACCAGTACATGACCATTGATAGTAAGAGAAGTTGTACGGTCTAATGGAAACTCACCAGGGTCTATTGTTCCCATAACTGCGCCCTTTGTTTGCCGGTCTTCCACAGTATGGTCAGGCTGTATTGCAGTTGCTCCAATTACTTCGGCGGGTAGTCCCACTTGTCGGATGGTATACTGCAATGTACCAGGCGGAACATTTTGAGAAATATATGTTGCAGTAGCAATAATCTTATTAAGTTGCCCGCTAAACCAGGTAGAGTTAACACGTGCGGCTTCGCCATTAAGCAATCTAATTTTGTTAAACTCAGCACGACCTGCGGAGGCTGTGATTTCATCAGTCAAGTCATTGATTTCATTTTGCACTTTTGCGCGGTCTTCTTTTGTCATGGTATCGTTGGCGGCTTGTACAGCCAGCTCACGCATACGTTGTAACATGTTATGGATTTCATTTAACGCGCCTTCAGCGGTTTGAATCATAGAAATACCATGGGTAGAATTGGCACTGGCGCGTTCAAGCCCAGAAAACTGATAGCCCAATTTATTGGCAATAGCCAGTCCAGCCGCATCCTCCCGTGCAGAATTAATACGCACGCCTGTAGATAGACGTTGCATAGAGGCTGTAATAAAACGGTCATTTCTCCTAAGATTCAAATGTGTCATTAAAGCGGGAACGTTATGCCCGATTCGCATTTACATTCATTCCTTTCCTTGTGAAGTATTCGTCATTTTTTGCGGTTCTTTATTTATTTCATTCACTTTATTTGAGCCTTTTGAGCCCTTCAAACCTTTTGAAACTTTCAAATTGTCGTTTTTTTCTATGAATTTTACAATGGCCGAGGCCACTTCATAGAACTCCTTAGATTGTTTGGGTTGTTGGTTGCCTACCATTGAACGTCACCCCAGTATCCATTATACCACAAACTCATAATCGGAAGATTTGAAAGGACTGGTATTTGTGGCATTGCCGCTTATTTCACCATGGTCAAATGAATCAGATCCAGAAGAAAACGACAATCCGTCAATTTCAAAACCAATTTCCTGCAATAATGCCGCCAATTGTCCGCTATTTGCTTCCAAATGTGCTTGTGCTTCAGGGTCGTTAACAGCAAACTGCAATTGTACACGCCCTTCTGTTATGGTGAAATAACCTTCTACTTTACCCATGGAGTCAGTGGAAATGGACAAATAAGTCCGTGCTTGCCCATCGGCTACAGCTTGTTCGTTTAATACAAATAGCTTTAGTGTGGAAACTTTACCGTTTAGCATAATAGGAATTTCTAAATCTTCATCTTCATGGCCATATTGCATTTCAATCAATTCACGTGTTTGTTGTAAAGTTGGGGTCGGAAGGGAATCGTTTAGTGCAAACCATAACCTTTCCATTATTTCACGAGGACGTTCACCACGTTGGAAAGCCTCCAAAGAGGAATCCATTAAAGCTTCTGTCCAGTTGGCGGATTCAGCAGAATCAACATTTTCGCCGTTTTCATCAATATCTCCAATTGTTTCTTCAATAAGCTTGTTTAATGAATCCTCCAATGCTGTATCGGAACGGGAAGCCCGTCGCACGGCCTGCAAAGTAGAAGGTGTTACTGGAATCCCATTGCTTTGCATAAATGCCACTAGAGCCGGGGAAGCTTGCGCAAGAATACGCACGGCCTGAGCCGCTTGACTTGTATCAGGCTTAAAAGAAGGTGCTTCTGATAGTTCATCCCTTAGCAAATCTTCTACAGGCTTATCCAATGTATCAGGGTTTGTAATTAATTCTTGTAAAATTTCAGGTGTTGCTTTATCTGTCAAGGCATCTGCAAGCAAATCATTATAACCAATTTGCGCTGAATCTTGGCTGGTAGTTTGACTTGGAGCTTGAACCGAAGCTTGAATCGAATCTTGAATCGAAGCCTCTAATGTAGCACGAATGCTTTCTGGCGGGCGCAACACAGCTTCCAAATGTCCATAAGAATCATTAATGGAAACATCCAATCCGCCTTCACCGCGCTTGCTCTTATCGTAATATTTTGCCGCTTCCATTAGGCTTCCCAAGGTTAAAGTAGAATCCTGTTTTAGAGCCAAGCCCAAAGCCGCCGCACCATTTTTTTGAATAACATTGAGCATACGATATACTGCTATCATTCCAGCGCGTTCTTTTGAATCCAGTGTTCCGTTTTTATCCATTTCCAAAATGTGCTGTGCAATTTTATCCCCACCGCTATGTCCATGAACTTGCTCATATTTGCGAATATAAGCCAGCATATCATCCATGTGCATATCAAGTGGCGCAAGCCCTTCTTTTAGCATTTGTGCCGCTAACATTGGGTGCAAGCCATTTGTAACTGCCTCTATTTTTGCATCAATTTCTTTTACCGAATCAATAGCGGATTGTTCCACATCCACTTGGTTTTTTGAAAGAATAAACGCCGCCCGAATATTTTCGGCAGTAGTTTCAATACCCAAATTTTCTAAAAGACCTTCAAACTGCCCACGAACTTTAGCAAAAGAATCACCATAACGTGGGTTAGGAATTGTAGCTGTGGCTTCATATTGCTCCAAAGCGCGTGCGGCAAGCACCGCTTGATGTACTCCAGTAAGTGTGAAGTCTATTTGCCGCAAGTGTACAGCCGCATGAACATTTGCTGTAAGCGGATGAATTGCACGAACATGACGGAAAATATCGTCCATACGTGCAACTTCTTGTGGAGTATCAGTTGCACCCACTGCTCGTAAAAAGCTTGCGTGGGTTTCGCTTTCCAACTTGCGTAAATGTTCGACCAATTCTTGCAAAGGTGCAGTATCTATGTTGATTTGCTTGTGAGCAAGTCGTAGAGCGGCCTGAGAAGTCATTTTAAGCTGAATTTCTGCCAGTTGTCGCTTAAACTCAACTAAACTTTTTTCTTTATGCCCTGGCTCAATTGCAGGGTTTTCAACCCCACCCCGTGCCAAAGCCGCTTTTATCAACTGCTGAAGGTTAACGGGCAAGTTATCCGCAATAATTGCACGAATATCATTGGTTGTTATCAATGGCAAGGCTTGCACAGTTTTCAAAGCCGCTTCTGCAATACTTTCTGGTACAACGACAGTTTGTGTACCTTCGTTTAGGGAAAGCAAATCAATATTTGTAGGGCTATCCCCATGGGCAATGGCCGCCGCCGCTTTTGCCAACAACGCTTCTTGTGAAACTTTATCCAGCTCTTTCAAAAGAAGCACAGTTTCAACATTTTCCTTGGAAATTGGTAAATCATTAGCCATTAGGAATTTTGCCACATCTTGATTTTTTTCTGTATTCTCAATGTTTTCCCACTGGAAAAGTTTTTTGATTTGCTCATCCAATTCTTTTTGAGAATCCCATTTTGCAACTAGTTCATCAACAAGCTTTTTGCCTTCAACCTCATTGCCCTCAGTTTTTTTTGTATCGGCTTTGTTTGAAGCGGCACTATAACGCCCTGCATAAATATTTTCAGGAGTGATTTCACGTTCGCCCCGCAAAAGATTTGCAATTGCGTCATCTTCCAAATATCCTGATACTCTTTCTAGCACACGCCCCAAAATGGCTTTGTTTTGTTTGGTTACAGGCAAACCTTGGTCGCGCAATGCTTGTGCAACTGAATCGGCAGAAGCACGTTTGGATTGCATTTCTGGATGGCGTTCCATTTGTAACATCACGGTGTTTAATGTGCTAAAACTCACCTTATTTAGAGAAACACCGCTGGCGGCAAGTGCCGCAATAGCCGCTCTTCCAGCGTTACCTGATAAAAATGCCTGGCTGCGTCTAACCCGTGCTACGGCTTGCGCCGCCTTGACTTGCTGTTCTTTGTGAGTTTCGGCGCGTAATTCAGCCTCTTCTGTCATTTGGTCTAAGGTTTTTGTATTTTGCTGAATATCATCTATTCCAGCATTGCCACGCACAAGTGCCGTTTCGGCTTCTTGTTGAAGAATTTGCTTTAGAGCTAGGCCGCTGGAATCCTTTTTTACTACACGAAAATGAAGCGTGTCTCCTTCGTCCCCTGTTACCGAATCGGCTGGAACGCGAAAGGTAAAATCATCAGGGGTTCTAAGGGTGACATGCTGTGAATCTCGCTGGGCAACCACGGCGGAAAGAATATCGCCATTGGTCAAACTAGGCCCCCCGGGCTGTCTGTCAGAGTGCTGAAAAAACGAAGAAACCCCGGTGTTTTGGGAAGTCGGTATGTAAACGAATCCCGTCATTGTAGTTGCACCTCTCTTGAAACCTGCATTATGTGTATGAATCCAATTTTTGAATACAGGTTATAAATAATGGCCGCAAAGAGCCTATAAAACATTACTCTTTTATTTCGACCGATTTTGGTGTAACATTAACGAAAACCTAGGAATATTTCTGAGGATTTTTCTGTATACCCGTTCAGGGTATTAATGCAAAAGGCTCCTACCCCGTATAATTCAAGATAAATGTGTAATATAAATTAAGTTAAGGAATGGGCGAAAAATTTTGGGAAGTTATTTTTCAGACATTACTAACACTCAATAAGATAAATTCAGGAAACGAGGCGTTTACTATGTTGTATCTGCAAACAAAGGACGGCGGCATATTAGTTGAGGGAGAGAAAATTAGTAGAATCCTTGTAAATGGCGAACAGCCGCCCGCACAAGCAAAAAAAATTGATTTGCGTGACTTAACAGTGACTCCAGGTCTTATTGATATTCATGTTCATGGCGGCAATAATCATGACGTAATGGATGGTACTTATGAGGCCATTAACGCTATTTCCCTTCATAAGCTAAAAGAAGGAGTGACATCTTTCTGCCCTACAACGTTAACCGCGCCTGAAGAGCAAACTCTGCAAGCAATTGCAAATATACGGCAAGCCAAGGAAAAGGGTGTGGATGGTGCAAGGATTATCGGAGGCTTTCTTGAAGGGCCGTTTCTTAACCCGCAATATAAAGGTGCCCACCCAGAAAGCGACCTACTTCCTCCAAAACGTATTCATATTGAAAAAATGCTTGAAGCCGGGCAAGGTGCAATATCCAGTATTGCAATCGCACCGGAACTTCCCGGTGCCTTGGAAATAATAGAATGGCTAACAAGCATAGGCATACAAACCCGTATTGGACATTCTGCTGCAACCCTTGCTGAAACTGATAATGCCGTAAAAAAAGGCGCGAACACTGCAATTCATTTTTATAATGCAATGAGCCCCCTGCATCACCGTGAACCGGGAATGACAGGTGCTGTACTTACAAACCCCCATATATATGCAGAATTGATTTGCGATTTTGTACATGCGCATAAACGCGCTGTAGAAGTCCTGGTGCGGTCAAAACAAGAGATTATTTTAGTAAGCGATTGTATACGCGCTGGTGGTTTGCCTGATGGTAATTATACATTGGGGAATGAATCTGTAACGGTACAGAATGGCATTGCCCGTAACCAAAATGGTGCTTTGGCAGGAAGTACAATCTGTTTAATAGAGGCAATAAAAAATATGCACCATATCATGGGTGTGCCATTGACTCAAACAATAGCAATGGCAACTTCCGCCCCGGCCAAGGCCCTAGGGATATATGACAAGGTAGGTTCCATTGAACCTGGAAAGTTTGCGGATATAATAGGCCTTGATAATAACTTGGAAGTACATTTCACTATGATTGGTGGAAGAATCAATCAAGCTTAGACAGACTCTAGGAGCAAGTCTTAGGTGCGCACTTGTATGCGGCACCGTTCCTAGGATAGATTTACTAGAAGAAATCCCTTGATTTTTTCCGTTCAAAGATGTAAACTACACAACAACGGAACATTCGCACACGCAGTTTGTGTCCATTTTATCTGTTTTTTGGTTATGTAATGCTTGCCAAACAACTTGACAAGCAACAGAAAATGATTCAAAATAAAGCGAGAAGCGCGAGAATGCTTCAGATGAAAATTTCCCGGGATTCTTTCTAGGGAATCCGGGACCCCTAGGAAGGGAGTACATACTGTTATGATTGGACTATTCAACCAATTGAATGCCCAAGGCAGCGTAATACGTACTGCCGTGCAGGGCAAGGCTCTGCGGAACGAGATAATCACAAATAATATTGCCAACGCAGACACACCAGGTTTTAGGGCAAAGCGGGTTGACTTTGAAGACTCCCTTGCTCAGGCAATTGGGAACTATCCGCTTCCCAGTAATCGTATAGTGGATTTGTCGGGTGTTACAAAAACTGTTGCATTACGTGACCACGATACATTTTTTAGGCTTGATGGCAACAATGTAGATATTGAGCGAGAAATGGTAATGCTTTATCAAAACTCAATGAAATATGAAACATTGATTTCTTCTTTAATCGTAAACTCTGGACGGTTAAGCACCATATTCCAGGGCGGAAGATAACTGAATCTGACAAGCGCACGTAAACTCGACAAGTGTAAGCGTGCGTTTATTTTTAAGCTCTGCTTAAAAATTGATTTTTGCCAAATTCAGATTTTTATTGTTTCCTGTTACTTACTGTTGACTGTGTTTTTATGTTTCTATATAGTGAGAACAAATAGTTAGAGTCATCAAAATTTAATAGTTAAACTTAATCAAACTTGTTTTGAAAGGAGAAGTTCAAAATGTCGTTTTTTAACGCAATGAACGTAAGTGCCTCTGGATTGACAGCTCAACGCTTACGCATGGATGTGATTTCTGAAAATATCGCAAATGTTAATACTACGCGAACCCAAGAAGGCGGACCTTTCCAAAGAAAGACAGTTCTCTTTCAGGAAATCCAAGAAACTCCATTCACGGCTTTGTTCCGTGGTGTGTTTGATGATGAAGGCCCGCATACACATAGGGGTATAGGTCAAGGCTTTGGTGTACGTGTTCAGCAAATTGTGCGTGACCCATCCGATGGGCCTCTGCATTTTGACCCTTACCACCCGGATGCAAACGAAGAAGGTTATGTAAGGATGCCTAATATCAACATTGTAGAAGAAATGGTTCATATGATTTCGGCTAGTCGTTCATATGAAGCTAATATCACAGCACTTAACACAACTAAAGGTATGCTAGCACGCACTTTGGATATTACTCGTCAGTAATCATAATGAGGAAAATATAAGTAGCTTATAAAACAAGGAGGCAACAATAATGAACGCAGATATAGCTCTACAGGGTATTACTACAATGTTTATCCCGGATTCTCTTCCGGTACAAACCCAAAGACAACATGAGGTTGATGATAGCAATCGCACTTCCTTTGAAAGCGTATTACAATCTGCAATGGAAATTGTTAATCAAACCAACAAATTGCAGGTTGAATCGGATATTGCACAAGTAAATTTGGCTACTGGACGTACAAATGACGTGTTGGAAGTAGTTATGGCACAGTCCAGAGCAGATTCTAGCCTTAATTTTACAGTGCAAGTAACAAACAGGATTGTTGAAGCTTACCGCGAAATCATGCGGATGCAACTGTAGTGGCGACTTTGCTCGCTTGTTATTAGATGAGGTGAAAATATGCCAGAACAGGTAATGAGATTTGCTCAGCCTCCTATTGATAAGTGGAACGCGCTGGAGCTGAGCCAGAAAATTAAGATAGGTGCTATAGTTGCGGTTGTTTTAATCGCTTTGGCTTTAACAGTATTTTTAGTAACCCGCGTGACTTATGCAGAGGCGATTCATGGCCTGGATGACGCAGATGCCGTAGCAATTTCAAATTTGCTAAACGAACAAGGTATAAGGCATAATGTTAGAAATGGTGTTTTGTATGTAGAAGATGGCCAACAACATCAAGCACGTGCTGCAGCTATGAATATTAATTTGGCAACAGATGGTATGTTTACATATCAAGACGCTTTGGGTCACAGTGGCATAGGTTCTACAGAAACAATTACCCGGGAAAACCTAAGACGTGCCCGTATAACTGACCTTGAAATGGCAATGCGTCAGTTTGACGGTGTTCAAAGGGCTTCTATTAATTTGGTGCTTCCAGATGATAATAGGTTTTTTGTGCGTAATAGTGAAGTTGCACATGCTGGTGTAGCATTGGTAACTAGCCGAGAGCTTTCTTTTGAAGAAGGCGAAGCTATAGCGCGTTTCTTGCGCCGTAGTGTGCAAGGCCTTGAAATGGAAAATATTGAAATTATGGATAGCAATTTCCGTCTCATATATTCCGCAGATATAATTCCAGACCCTGAAAATCAGGAGCTGGCAAGACGTGATAGATTTTTGGCACAAGAAAACGCCCGTGTTATGGGCAATGTAAGAGATAGGTTTGTTTCCTCTGGATACGCCGCTGTTGTTGTGGTGCCGAATCTTTATTTTAGTGCAGACCATACAGAAGTTCATTCGGAAGAGTTCCGTGGTGCTGGCGAAGATGGTTATGTAGGAATTCCAACGCAGAGGCGAATTAGTGGTGCCAGGGTTCAAGGTGCTGGTGCTGGTGCTTATGGTCCCGGATTGCCAACAAATAATATGCAAACTCCAGGATATCCAATGGGCGGAGATGCCGGAATGAATGCTCGCCAGGATGACGCATTTACTATATATGGTGTTGACAGACGGATAGAGATTACTACACCTCTTCATACCAACTATACAAGGGAATTATCAAGTATATCTGTGGCCATGACACGTATTACTGTACATGACCAAGAACTTTTGCGTCGGGCAAATGGAATTTCTGACGATGATTGGTACTCTTTGATGGTTGAAAAACACGCGCTCCAGGGGCTTCCTATTGATAATACCGAAGAAACTGGACTTAATGGGCTTATTGAGCATTATACTGCTTGGGTATCCAATGCTACTGGAATTCCCGTTGAACGAGTATCAGTCAGCATTGCTCAACGTCATGAGTTTGTATCAGTTGTACCTGCTGAAGGTGCCGGTGTTGGTAGTATCATTATGTTCGCGCTTCTTGCTCTTGTGCTTATAGCACTTATCTTAGGCTTGATCATTAGAACACAGCCTCAAGAGGAAGAAGAACCAGAACCTGAGCTTTCCGTTGAAGATTTGTTGGTCAGCACCCAAATGGAAGAAGCGTTGGCTGAAGAAACTGCATATCTTGAAGCTATTGGTTACAGGGAAGATTCGTTGGTTAAGCAAAAAGTCGAAGAGTTTATCGACGAAAAACCAGAGGCGGCAGCTTCACTTATGCGCCATTGGTTGAATGAAACAGAATTTTAGAGGAATTTGTAAATAGACAAACAAAACAAGCAAATTAACAAAAATTAGAAAGTGATAGGTGAGGTGGGGTTATGCCGACGGAAACTATAGGGCTGGAAACAATGGAAGAAACAAGGATGGAAACTACAAAAAGTCTGGCTGATGACCTTTCGGGACGTGAAAAAGCAGCTATTTTGCTAATTGCCATGGGCCCTGAAAAGTCAGCAAAAATATTTAAGCATCTTAAAGAGGAAGAAATCGAAGCCCTTACGCTTGAAATCGCGAACACTACAACCGTTCGGCCCGAGTTGAAGGAAGATGTACTAGACGAATTCTACAGCATCTGTTTGGCTCAACAATATATTACAGAAGGCGGTATTGCTTACGCACGTAGTGTATTGGAGCAGGCTTTGGGAGAGTCCAAGGCTTATGATGTCATTAGTAAATTGACCGTTTCTTTGCAGGTAAGGCCGTTCGACTTTATCCGCAAGACAGATGCCGGGCAAATTATCAACTTCATTCAAAACGAACATCCCCAGACTATCGCTTTGATTCTTTCTTATCTGCGTCCACAGCAAGCCGGGGAAGTGTTATCGTCGCTTGCGCATGACAAGCAGGCTGATGTTGCGCGCAGAATCGCAATTATGGATCGCACATCACCCGATGTTATCAAAGAGGTGGAAAAGGCTTTGGAGAAGAAACTTTCCTTGCTAATGATGGACGATTATGCCACTGTTGGCGGTGTAGATTCGGTTGTAGAAATTTTGAACTCTGTAGACCGCAGTACAGAACGCCATATTATGGAGACTCTGGACGTAGAAGATGTGGAACTTTCCGAAGAAATCCGTCGCAAAATGTTCATCTTCGAGGATATTCTTGCACTCAGCAACCGGGATGTTCAACAAATATTGCGTGAAGTTGAAACTAAGGAACTCAGTATTGCTCTCAAGGGATGTTCCGAAGACTTGCAGAATCATATTTTTGCAAACATGTCCAAACGCTTGGCCGCTATGACCAAAGAGGACATGGAATATATGGGGCCAGTACGCCGTACCGACGTAGAAGAAGCGCAGCAAAAAATTGTAAACGTTGTGCGTAGATTGCAAGATGCAGGTGAAATAATTGTTGCCAGAGGCGGAGGAGATGAGGTTATTGCCTAGAGTTTACAAGGCGGCCACAGTCTTCATCGACCACGAAAATAAAGTGCAAATTAAGTCTGAGGCCGTAAAATCGGCAATGCCAGGGTTGACGGAGCTGTCGAAATTGCCGGAACCGCCCACAGAAGATGCAGAAAAGCCAAAAGAAAAAGAGCCATCGGCGATACCTCCAGAAGTTATAGCTTTCAATATAAAGAAGGAAGCCGAGGGTGAGGCTAAGATTATTCGTACCCAAGCACATGCCGAGGCGCAAGGTATTACTGATAGGGCAAAAACGGAAGCGGACGTTCTTTTGCGTGAATGTCAGCTTTCAATAGAGGAATCCCGCACTGCTTTAGAGGAAGAATCAAAGCAGTTGCGGGAAACCTGCAAGCAAGAAGGTTACGATGAAGGCTATTCGGTGGGCGAAAAGGCTGGAGAAGCCCTTAGAATTGAGGCGCAATCTATTTTAGATGAAGCCAAACGCACACGAGATGAAGTATTGAAGTCCATTGAACCTGATACTGTAGACTTAGTAACCCGCATTGTAAGTAAACTACTAAATGACGCAGTAACAATCAATCCCGCTGTTGTGGTTGCTTTGATACGGCAGGGGCTTGCAGATGCGACCTTATCAGGCAAAGTGACAGTGCGAGTTTCAGAGGAAGATTATCCTGAAGTTATTGCTTGTAAAGATATGATTTTAACCGCTGTGGGTAGTTCGGCTGAGTTAGAGATTGTTTCTGATTTATCTTTGAAAGCCACAGATTGCTTGATTGAAACGCCTTATGGCGTTATTGATTGTAGTCTAACGCCTCAATATGAGGCCTTGTGCGAGAACCTTACCTATTTACTACGGCAGGAGTTGGAAAATAAATGACTGTTGATATGCGTAAGTACCAAAGCGTTCTTCATAAGAGCTATATCAAAAAAATGGGGCGCGTCTCCCAGGTTGTCGGACTTACTATTGAATCTACAGGGCCTGATGTTAATATTGGGCAAACTTGCCGGATTAAAGCGGCGCGTAGCGAACAGGCTATTTTGGCTGAAGTTGTGGGATTCAAGGGCAATCATATATTGTTAATGCCATTGGGTGATATGAGTGGTATTGGCCCTGGAAGTGTGGTAGAGGCGTTAGAAAAGCCTATCACTATAAAGGTGTCCGATGGGCTGTTGGGGCGTGTATTGGATGGACTTGGTATGCCTATGGATGGTAAAGGGGATATACCAGACGGTGAAGAATTTTACACTTCCAATCCACCTCCTAACCCGCTTGTTCGTAATCGTATTACAACACCCCTTCCACTAGGCGTTAAGGCTATAGACGGGCTGTTGACTGTTGGTAGAGGTCAGCGTATTGGTATTTTTGCGGGTAGTGGTGTGGGCAAAAGTACGCTAATGGGTATGATTGCCCGTAATACCAAGGCTGATGTTAATGTTATTGCTCTAGTGGGCGAACGTGGTAGAGAAGTACGAGAGTTTATAGAAAAGGATTTGGGTGAAGAAGGGCTAGCACGTTCGGTGCTGGTTGTTTCTACTTCCGATAAGCCTGCCCTTGTTCGCTTGAAAGCGGCAGAAGTTGCAACCAGTATTGCTGAATATTTTCGTGGACAGGGCAAGGATGTTATGTTAATGATGGACTCCTTGACACGTTTTGCTATGGCACAGCGTGAAGTTGGATTGGCAGTGGGTGAGCCTCCAGTTTCCCGTGGGTATACACCATCGGTTTTTGCAGTTATGCCAAGGCTTTTGGAGCGTGCAGGAAATTCTGAAAAAGGCTCTATTACTGGAATGTACACTGTTCTGGTAGATGGTGATGACTTGACCGAGCCTGTCACTGATACGGCTCGTGGTATTTTGGATGGCCATATTGTTCTTTCTCGTAAAATCGCCAACCGCAACCATTATCCAGCTATAGATGTGCTTGCCAGTGTATCCCGTGTTATGACTGATATTGTTGATAAAGAACATAAACGCAATGCAAATGAACTGAAAAAATCTATGGCAGTGTATGTAAATTCGGAAGACCTCATTAATATTGGTGCTTATGTACAGGGAAGTAGTCTGGAAATTGATGATGCTGTTTCCAAACATGATGCCATCAATGAATTTTTAACGCAAGCCACAGAAGAAAAAGTTGAATTTGACAGTACCTTAGCAATTATGCAGGGGATTGTAGGTTGGCAGAAACCTTTGGGTTAAATTTAGATTAAATTGCAAAATCAAGTTATGAAAAAGAGGTGAAGCATGGCTAAATTCACATTTCGTTTGCAAAGTTACTTGGGCGTCAAAGAGCAGCTTGAGGAACAAAAAAAGAATGAATATGGCCAGGCTTTGCGGCGCGTAGAAGAGGAAAAACAGAAAAAACGATTAATGGAAGAAGAACGGGCAAGAATGATTGTCACGTTCAAAGAATCTTTGACTACAGCAATCAATCCCGCCGATATTCGGCGGTACAATAATCGACTTGAGTTATTAAAAAACCGTATCAAAGAACAGCAAGAACGTATAGTGGAAGCTGAAGCCGCCGCCGAACTCAGACGCTTGGAATTGGTTGAGGCCATGAAAGAGCGCAAAATGTTAGAGGCGGTCAAAGAAAAAAGTTACGAGACTTACTTGGAAGAAGAAAAACGGGCGGAACAACGTGTAGTTGATGAAATAGTAAGCTATCAGTACGCCGAAAGGGAGGCCGTCAATGGCTAGAATGGGCAGTAATCCATCAGCGGGTGCTGATGATTTTGAATATAGTAGTGCGTCAAGAACAGCAGGCATTATTATTCCTATTGTTTTGTTGGTGCTTGTTATTGGCTTTGTTGCGGTAATGGTGTTTAACCTTTTTGGAGCGCGTGATGCAGTGCTTTCGCCTTTGCGCGAAATCCCTGTATTAAGTGAAATGCTTCCAGAAGAAGGAGCAACATTTGCTATACGTCCCGCTGTAGATATAGTGGAATATGATGAAGATGGAGAACCGATACAGCCATCACCAGCACCAGATGCTCCACGAACAGCTGAAGTTCAAGAACTGGAACGCAGAATTGCGCAATTGGAAGCCCAACTTGAGGCAAGAGAAGCGACATTGGCTTCTGTGCAAGCCAATAACGATAGTCTTTCAACGCAAGTATCACGTTTGAGAAATTACGAAAACTTCATACATACATACAATGCGTATCGTAGGCAAATAGGTGAAGTCATAGCTAACGGCAATCCAAGGGATTTTAATGAATGGTTTAGATATATACGGCCTGAAGATGCCGCAGAAATATTTGAACGGACAATAGTAACTCAAGAGATAGATTCGGCGTTTAGGCGTTTTGCCCGCCCATATAATGATATGGATGCAGAAACCTTTGCGGCTTTTGCTGAAAACATGCTTCCTTTATACCCAGAATTGTTAGTAAGAATTCTTCGGACTAAAAATCCTGCAAGGCTCGCAGCCGTTTATGAAGAAATGAACCCAGAAATCTTGCCAGTAATCACTATGCTAATGGAGCCAACAGTAGACCCATCTATGGTATTGCCTGAAGTTCCGGTTGTTTTACCGCCCGAAATTAATGTAGCAGGGCCACCAGTAGCAACGGGAACGCCAGGGGAATAAGTTTGGTTTTTGCGAAGTCCATAGGGAAATTTATTTGCGATATACCAAATGTTTTTGACATCTGGTATAACTAACACAGCTTGATATAACCGCCCTTTGGGGTGTTTGTATATAAGAGCCTGTCTTTTTTGGATATTTTCATACCGCTGGGTTATACTCGTGAACTGAAACATTTTCCGCCCATGTGCAGTCTTTTTGCGCGATTGCTTCGTCAGCACCGCCTAGCGTGCCTATAGCACGCGTCGTTGGTGCTTCCTTGCACTCACGCAAAAA
>Ga0123355_10006451_pt1 | contig 17379 bp, 16 predicted proteins | sample TergutEmb28metaG_3_FD_89872 | JGI IMG/M metagenome (GOLD analysis project Ga0123355, IMG submission 89872) | Embiratermes neotenicus P1 segment gut microbial communities from Petit-Saut dam, French Guiana - Emb289 P1 | ecosystem: Host-associated > Arthropoda: Insects > Digestive system > Gut ...
CTAAAAAAGCGACTCCGTCGCTTTCCGAAGGAAACGAAAGCGCGATTCATTCGTGCTGTAGTGGCGGGGGCTTGGGGGCAGTGCCCCCATTGAGCGACGGAAATTGCGAGAGCAATTTCCTAGTAAATGACAAAGTGGCTATGCCACTTTGTGTTATAGCATGAAAAAAGGAGCAGTAATTATGCGATTAATGAACGTAGCAAAGACACCACCCAAAGGCTGGAATAGTTGGGATTGTTATGGTGCTTCGGTAACAGAGAAAGAAGTATTAGCCAATGCAGAGTATATGGCAAAACATTTGAAAGACTTTGGTTGGGAATATGTAGTGGTGGATATTCAGTGGTATGAATCTGCTGCAAAATCTTCAATTTATAATGCATTTTATCCTTTAAAGATGGACAAATTCTCGCGTCTAATGCCTGCGGTCAATCGCTTTGTAAGTGCAAAAGGGAGCAAAGGGTTTAAGCCCTTGGGGGATAGAATTCATGCTTTAGGGCTAAAGTTTGGCATTCATATAATGAGAGGAATACCCCGCCAAGCTGTACATCAGAATACCTCAATACTTGGAACATCAAAGACCGCTAGAGATATTGTTCACACCAATTCTATTTGCCCTTGGAATACAGATATGTATGGTGTAGATTCTAACAAAGAAGGCGCGCAAGAATACTATAATTCTCTGTTTAATTTATATGCTTCTTGGGGTGTGGATTATATAAAAGTTGATGATATTGCCGCCTCTCGTTTGTATGGCACTCATCAGCCTGAAATTGAACTGATTCGCAAAGCAATAGACCAATGTGGGCGAGATATGGTTTTGAGTTTGTCACCTGGACCTGCACCATTGGAATGTGCAGACTTTTTTAAACAAAATGCAAATATGTGGCGTGTTACTGATGACTTTTGGGACAAATGGGACTATATTTACAACATGTTTGAGCGTTGTGCCTCTTGGGCTGAGTTTGTCGCCCCCCACAACTGGCCTGATTGTGATATGTTACCATTGGGACGTATTGGAATACGTTCGGTTGATGGTAACTGGCCTAATCCTTGGGGTGAGGAAGGTGCAGACCGTTACACTCGTCTTACAAAAGATGAACAAATGACTATGATGACATTATGGAGTATATTCCGTTCACCCTTAATGTTTGGTGGGGAATTGCGTGATAATGATGAGTGGACATTAAACTTATTAACCAACTCTGAATTAACTGAAATGCACTATAACATAAAAAAATCATGGCAAGAATCCAGAAATAAAAACTTTGTGGTATGGCGTGCCGAATCAGACACCGCAGATTATATTGCATTGTTTAACATTAGTGATAAATCAAAAACCATCACTTATCAGTCAAATGGTGCAATGTTTGATGTATGGAAAAATACCATGATTGATATAAATGAGTTTACCATTCCCAGCCATGGTGTAATATTATTGAAAGTAATAAAGGAGTAATAAAATGGTTAAAAACTACACAGAGGTCTTATATGACAACCAATTAATTAACACAGAACGGCTTATAATTCGCAAATTTAGGAAAGAAGACGTGGCTAATGTGTTGGCGTATGGCAGTGATCCAGAGGTTTTGGAATATTTAATTTGGGACGGGATTAAGACTCTTGATGAAGCAATGACTTCAATAGTTGAATATTATTGGTCAAAACCGTCTAATTTCGCCATTGAATTAAAAGAAAATAGTAAATGTATTGGTGGTATAGGTTTAAGGATTAAACCAGAACACGAAAAAGCCAGTTTTGGTTATGTGCTAAATCGGTTTTATTGGGGCAAAGGTTATATGACAGAGGCTCTTACCGCCATGTTGCACTTGTGCTTTGATAAATTAGAATTAAATCGTGTGGAGGGAGGGCATTTTGTTGGTAATGAAGGTTCTGGGATGGTTATGAAAAAAAGCGGGATGTTGCTTGAAGGCATGTCGCCACAGTCAGAAAAAGTAAAAGGCGTATTCCGAGACCTTGTTCACTATGGAATAACCAAAGAGCATTGGGATAGTCAAATAAAAGTTTAAAGAGTATCCCTATTTTAGAAGAGGAATGAAAACCATGCCCATGACAGTCATATTAACTGTAACCAGAGGAAGATGTAAAACTAAACAATTCCGCTTCACCAGCCCTGAAAAAATAACTATAGGAAGACACCATGATTGCTCCCTTGTATTACGTGAAGAAACTGTATCACGAAAACATTGTGAGCTTCAAATACTTGTGCCTGCTATAAAAGGAAGCAATTTAAAAAGCCTTAATGGGGTATATGTCAATGGCAATGCAGTTGATAACTTTGAATTACAATCTGGTGATGTGCTTGGTGTTGGTCCTGATTGTGATATAGTATCCAGAGCAATATTTGAAAGAAAGCCAGAAAATTCTATTTTTTCAACTTCATGCTTTGAAATAATTTCTTCCATTGCCAAAACCCCAATAAAAGAAACATGGCGAATAGTACCTTATGAACATGAAGAAACAGACAAGAATGATGAATATGTACTAAAGTTATACCCCCCTAACGCATTCCAAACCGAAGAACGGCTGGAATACGTTAAGGAGATTGCAGAAACATTGGTAACATTACGACATGAAAATATTGTGAAAACTTATTGTTATGGCATGAGTAATAATAATTTTTATATGATTTCAGAAATGTGTGATGGGGGCAATCTTCAACAGTTGATTAGCATGAGCGGGGGCAGGCTTAGTATAGAATTAGCAACAACCATTATTTTGCAGGTTATAGATGGGTTAATTTATGCACACAATAACGATGTAATTCACCGCAATTTGCAACCATCAAACATATGTTTATGTGGAAGTTTAAGCAAACCAATAGCCAAAATTACGGGATTCGCATTGGGGCTTGCAACCAAAAGTAACCAGGAGTTTATGTCTCATAAACGAATTGCAGATTATTGGTATCCCAATCCTGATGCTTGGGCAGTAATGGCTTCGTATTATTTTATGCTTACAGGCTCTTACCCTCGTGATAGTAGTTCCTCTGAAAGTGCAGTCCCTATTAAGGAGCGGGATTCACGTATCCCTTATCAATTAGCACAGATCATTGATGAGGCATTGGATGAAAATTCAGAGCTTGAAATAACCGAATTAAAAGAATTAATTCTTCAAGTTATTTAGACCTTGAGGGTTTCTACACATCACTAAAAAAGCAATACCCGCCTGCACTTACATCATAGGTTTTGCCTTGAATAATAATTTCAGCTGGAACAGGTGTAGTTATATCATAGCGAATTTGATTGTCAATATATTCCCATTTGGAAATAATCGGCTTATAACAAGAATCGGATCCCACAGCGATATCAATACGAGTAGATAACCAACCTAGGCGTAGGTCGGGGTGGGGTTCAATTTTTGCTTTGCCAAAGCCTGGCTCTAATGGTGAAATTCCACCCGCTACGCCATAAATCCAATCTGCAACTGCCCCATAGGCATAATGGTTAAAGGAGTTCATATTAGCTGTTTGGAAACTCCCGTCGGGTTTTATACTATCCCAACGCTCCCAAATAGTGGTTGCGCCTTTTGTTACAGGATATAACCATGAGGGATAGTCGTCACGTAATAATAATGTGTATGCAAGGGCTGTATGATTGTAACGGCTTAGAACATGTAAAATATATGGTGTGCCAACAAAGCCAGTTTTTAAACAATAACCATCAGAGGCTATTTTTTCTGCTAGGGAATCGGCTACTTCTTGTGGGTTTTCTACTAGGTCAAAGTGAAGGGCAAGTATATACTCTGTTTGAGTGCGATAATCTGTAAATCTTTCTCCAAATGCTTGTACGATTTTAGGATAGAGTGTTTCGTATTCCGATACATCTTTTCCGATTACTTTTCCTGCTTTTATTAAAAGATTTGTGGTGTTAGCATAAAATGCAGTTGCTAAGAAGTTATGCCGTGTCGCGCCACGGCGAATATCTGGTACTGTTGGCGGGGGTAATTCCAAAGAAAGCCAATCACCAAAGTGTTTACCACCTGTCCAAAGATATTGATCTTCTGTGTGGTTAGTAATATAGTTTTGCCATTTTTCCATGCTATCCCATTGTTGTTTTAATATATCTGGGTCGCCATAAATCATATATAGTTCCCATGGAATAATTACAGCTGCATCTGCCCATGCGGCACTACCACCCTCGCCCTTTTGGCAATCAGGCACCACATGAGGGACTAACCCGTTAGGTAACTGCGCTAATGCCAAATCTTTAAGCCATTTATTGAAAAAATTCCGCACATCAAAATTGTACGCTGCTGTTTTGATAAAAACTTGTGCGTCACCCGTCCAACCTAAACGTTCATCACGTTGCGGGCAATCTGTGGGAATATCAAGAAAATTACCCTTTTGTCCCCAAATAACATTTTCAAAAAAGCTATTTAATAATGGGTTAGAGCTATTTATCCAGCCTGTGCGTTCCATTTTTGAATGAATCACAATAGCAGTAAAATCTTCTGGTTTCGGAGTTGTTGGAAATTTATCAAGACGAATATATCTAAATCCGAAAAATGTTAGTTTGGGTTTATAAGATTGTTCGCCGTCTTTACATATATAATAAAGTTTTGATTTTGCACTACGATAGTTTTCTGTATAAAAATTTCCGTCTTTGTCCAACGTTTCTGCAAATGAAATTTCTACTTCATCACCAGATTTTCCGTTTACATGAAACTCTACATATCCTGTTATGTTTTGACCAAAATCAATAACAGTTTCTCCTGTTGGTGTTATTATGATTTTTGATGGAAAAAGCCTATCCTGTTCTAAAATCTCACAACCAACCTCTTGAGGCACCAATTCAAAACTTGGGATTTCACATTCCTCAATATCCTCTAATACACAATTCTCAAAATCTATTTCATATCTAGCGTCATAATGTTCACCGTCGTATAATTCACTAAATCGCACAGGGCTTTCTGTAACTTTCCAATCTATACTACTAAAATTACTTCCTTCTATTTCAACGGCTATAGCTGGAGGCATAGATAAGCGTGGATCTAGGCGGGAATCGTCACGCCATCCAGCTAGTGGGCTTCTATACCATCCGCGCCCTACAGTAATAGTTAAAAAGTTATCACCCTCTTTAAGAAGTTCGTGTAACTCGTCTAATAGGTTATATTCTTGTATTTGTAGTCGTTTCTCTGTCCAGCCAGGTGCAAGCACATGATCACTTATTCTTTTTCCATTTAGTTTAATCTCATATGTTCCAAGGGCAGCAATTTTTATTTTTAAATACAAAATCTCTACTTCATAAATTTTAACAAGTGATGATTCTATATTTTTGTCATAATTGAACTTCCCTATATACATGGGGCATATATCCCCAAAATCTCGTGTTGGTTTAATCCACTTCATCAAAACAACTCCTTGTAATTAAGAAAATATTACAACCGCCAAAAACACTAGCCCTGAAATGCCCAGTGCTATTTGCCATAATCCATATTTTTTTAGTTTAATGCCTGAAATCATAAGAAGACCAACAACAAGCATAGTAGCCGCCGCAAGCCACAAATGAAAATCATATTGTACAACAATCCAAATGGCTATGGTTATAATCATCATAGCACCAGGAACGGGCAAGCCTGTAAATGTTTTGTCAGCTTCAACGATATTATAATACGCCAATCTCCAAAGACCACAAATACAATAAACAATTAATGCCCCAACAATCAGAGGGCTATTACCCAAAAGATCATGTATCATCCAAATAGGAATAATACAACAAGTAAAGAAATCCACAAGGGTATCAAGATATTGCCCAAATTCGCTTTGCTGATTTAGTTTTGAAGCAACGAAACCATCACAAGCATCCATAACCGCCGCAAAGAATAAAAAAATAATAGCCATTCTTAAATCACGTTGTGTGAGATAATAACACGCAAAAATCCCAAAGACTAACCCTAAAGAGGTTATGATATTGGGGATATTAGCGTGTTTTGCCGCTGGAAAATATGTCTCTAAAAATCCTTTTTTCATAAGTCACCTTGTATTTTTTGTCCAATTGCTTCACCAATGGAGATTTTTGTTTCAATACCATCTATAGTACGTGCGACAATATCCGAATCAGGGGAAAATTTATCTTTTTTTAAGAACATAAGCACTAGTGAACCACCAGGCTTAAAATAACTAGCAACTTCACCACGTTGTACCTCTTGATTATCAGTAAAGCAGTGGACAATACTGCCAACAAAGGTAGCCCCTACCTCTACCAACACTACATCACCAAAATTTTCGGAGGTGAATTTAATTAATGCCCGTTTGTTGCGACAATATAATCGCATCACTTTGTTAAGGGCTAAAGGGCTAACCGAGTATAAATCGCCTTTAAGCAAGTTTGTACCTTGCACAATTCCATTATCAAAAAAATGCATTCTATGATAATGGGCGGGTGTTAAGCGGATGCTGACCATTGTACCACTGTCATATTCCCTAGCCAGTTCCTCATCACCAAACAATTCTTTTAAGGAGAAATCAATACCTTTGGCAACAATAAGCTGCTCGGGGTGTATATTTGTAAACACAGAAACCAAACCTTCACATGGTGAACCCAAAACTTCAGGCTCTTGAGGGAAAGTTACATCTGCTTTTTCTCGTGCAAAAAATTGGGCAAAGTTTTTGTAAGGTCCTTCGCAACCAGTCATATCAACTTTGTATTTCTTAATAAATTGTGGAATAGCTTTGGCAGATAATGGTGTTTTGCAATACAATCCATAAATTTTGCTTACTGTCTTGCGCTTTACCAACCATAACAATGACGCGCCCCCTACAGGATTTTCATAAATCAATCTCATCCATTTTTCGGGACAAATGCGTTCTTGCTCCAGTTGCCCATTGTTATATATCCATATTTGTTGTTTTTTGCGTTTGCCTAGTTTTCGCTTTGGAAATTTGGGCAATCTACGTCTAAGTTGAATGCGTTTCATTATTTTTCAATTCCTTTCAGTTGGGCGGACAAAACCCTCCTTGTGGGAGGTAAAAATATTTTGATGAAAGAGTTCGTCTCTTTCACACTTTATTCTTTTTATCATCTTTTATAATCACCCACTTAGGGCAATTATAATAATCTATTTGTGCTTGATTTGATGGATAACGCCCACAATAGTAATATCCCCAATACCATGAACCATAACATATACAACGTTTGTTTTTATCAATTAAAGGGCAACTTAATTGGTCGCAACATGTGGATTCACAAATATCACAGTTATCGCGCGCACCTTGCCAAGTATCACTTATACAAACAACATTAAGGTCATTATGCATTTGTGGTGGGTCAGTTAGCTTTGACGGGTACATATCACGATAAGATTTTTGACTCAAGGATCGCCAAACAACTCTCCACACATGCACCCAAACACGCAGTGGACGAACATCTCTATATTTTGCTTTTGGTGCAAATGCTTGTTTGTACACTGGCGCAAGGATAAACATTGACAACCCCAGAGTCAAAATAAATAAAGCCAATAAAAAAAACAGGTATAGCCGTATTGAGGCATGTTTTAGCATTAATAAGTTACTCCTTCTACAATTGCAATGGAGGGGAAGACACCCCCAAACTTTGTCTTTTTCTGATTATACCTTATATGTAAGTTACATGCCAAGTTATTTTAATAGCATGTAACAAATAGACCTATTCTGTTTGCAACAACCCTATAATAGCCTCATCAGATAAATCTTGTACATACATCATTGCACCCTTTAAATTAGAGGGGCAACCAACCGCAACAACCATCATCCCAGCCGTGACAGCAGCGTCGATACCAGCCTGTGCATCCTCAAAAACGACACAGTTGACGGGGTCAATCCCCATCATTTGTGCCCCCAGTAAAAAAACCTCTGGGTCTGGTTTGGCTTTTTTTGCATTATTACCATCAACTATAACATCAAATAAATCGGTTATTCCAAGCCTATCAAGAATCTGTACAGCATTCTTACTTGCAGAACCCAGCCCAGTTTTTATACCATGGTGACGAAGTTTGATAAGTAATTCCCGTGAACCAGGTAAAATTTCATCTTGCCCAAGTTTGGAAATGTATTCAACATAACGCCGATTTTTCTCTGTTGCCATGTTTTCCTGCTCATCTGGTGTAAAAACATTCTCCATTCCTCCAACCTCAAGTAAAATTTCGAGTGAGCGGTTACGGGAAACACCCTTTAATCTTTCATTGTGTTCATGAGTGAACTCAAAACCCAACTTATCTGCCAGCTCTTTCCATGCAATATAATGATATTTTGCAGTATCCACAATGACACCATCAAGGTCAAAAATAACCATTTTTACATTAATAGGGACTCTGCTCTCAAGCCCCCGCTGTTGCATTTCTTTATTTTTCTCCATCCGTTCTTATGCCTTTCATAAAATATTTGTTAAAAACCAGATACAGTATAACTACAGGTACAACCGTAACAGAAGCTGCCGCCATAATCTGATTCCACATCTGCCCTGCATCTCGCGATTGAAATTGTTGCAAACCTAGTGGCAATGTAAACAACTCCATGCTTCTCAAATAAAGCATTGGGCGGGTAAATTCATTCCAAAAGCTCATAAATACAAGAATTGCTTGTGTGGCAATAGCCGTGCGGGCAAGAGGCATTACCATACGAAAGAAGCATGAAAACCTTCCAAGACCATCAATATACGCAGCCTCTTCACAATCAGAAGGAAAGTTTACAAAAAACTGCCTCATCATAAATATAAAACCGATGTTTACCATTGCAGGTATAATCAAAGCCGCATAAGAATCTAGCAATCCCATACGAGTAATTAAAATAAAATTTGGCACAAGAAGCACTTGACCAGGTATCATTATTAGTGCCAAAAGCGCATAATATACTTTTTGCCGCCCTGGATATTCCAAACGTGACAATGAATAGCCCGCCATAGTGTTTAGAATCACATTCAAGATTGTGCCAATAATAGCCACAATCAATGAATTCATAAACCATCTAGGGAAGTATGCCGTCACCCCAAAAATAAACCTATAATTATCAAAACTCATTCCTGGTCTAACAAGTGATAAGCCACCACGCAAAATCTCAATAAGGGGCATAAAAGAAGCCGCCAGCATCCACAGAAACGGATAAAGTGTAATTGCAGAAACCAGCAATAAAATTATATATAAGCCAATACGCCAAGGTTTAAATTTCTTTCGCTTTCTTTCATTCACATTATTCGCTCCTCTCTGTTGATTCGATTTACGATAAATGTAATTAGTAAAATCAACACCATCAAACTAAGCGCAATCATAGAAGCATAACCCATATTATTTGTAGGTCCAAAAGCCGCACGATACACAAGTAATGTGATTGTAAGCGTTGAATTTGCAGGTCCACCACTACCATCAGAAAAAATAAACGCTTGGTCAAACATCTGCAACGTGCCAATAATACCCGTTAGCACAACATAAGTAGTTATTGGTCTTAAATAAGGAATGGTGATACTAAAAAATTTACGAACTTCAGTAGCACCATCAATATCTGCCGCCTCATACATACTGGCAGGTAATTCTTGAAGAGCCGCCAGATATAAAATCATGTACATAGGGAATGTACTCCAGATATTCATAACCATAATAACGGGCAATGCATAATCAATACTATTTAAGAAGTTAATTCCATGCCCAGTTTCAAGAAACCCAGCAGAAATCAAGAAGCTATTAATCGGTCCTTGAACACTAAATATAAACATAAAAATCATAGTCAAGGCTGAAGAAGATGTTAGTGTTGGTAAAAAGAAAATAGTCCGAAACGTCTTTTTAAACCGAATCTTACTATTTAAAACAGCCGAGGCAACCAAAGCTAAAAAAGTCTGTGTTGGCACAACAATTGCCGAAAATGTTAAGGTATTCCTAACAGCTCTGCGTAACTGTGGATCAATTAAAGCCCGTTGATAATTTCTTAGCCCGCTAAATTCAAAAGTCCCTCTAATCAAATTAACATTATGAAAGGACATATAAATCACAAACAAAGCCGCGATACCTAAAAATATGGCACTAATAATTATTGAGGGGGCAACAAATGCATACCCCTGAATCGTTTCCCTGTGTTTTCTTTTCATAACATCATCCTTTATAAAACATAAAACATTGGGCTTGAGGTGAACCCACTTTGCTAATTGTTAAAAAGGGCTGTATCAATACCGATACAGCCCCAAAGTCGAAGAATTTCTAATTTGCAAAATCAATTTCCATGTTCGCCTGTGCATCCACAGCCGCAAGAGCAGCCGCTACTGACATTTGACCATCTAAAATTAGAGGAGCGTAATTGTTAAATGCATCGTTGATTACTGGACCAAAAAGTCCCATTGACCAAGGAGTTGCATGTGGAAGTTGGTCTAAGTGAACATTTAGATTAGAGCTTAGGTTTGGTGCCATACGAGTAGCTACATCAGAACGAGTTGGCAAAGGACCAGCGTTTACTGTCCATGTATACATTCCATCAAGACCATTTTTATAGTTAAGCCATGCTGCGGCTAGGTCTTGATTTTCAGAGTATGCATAAATTCCCCAGCCTACTGTAAAGCTCATACCTGATGGTTGACCTTGGAAAGTTGGCATATCTAACACTACGAAGTTTATATCTGGTGCATAGTTGTGTAACCAACTGTATACCCAGTTACCTTCTTCCATTATTACCATACTGCCTGTACCAAATGCTTCACCATTCCAACCACGTCCCATTTGGGCAGGGGTGCGCATTGCACCTGTGTTGTATAAAGATAGGATAAACTCTACATTACTTACTACTTGTGGGCTACTCCAATTGCTACGTCCATTTAGTACTGGTTGTGCGCCACCCATGCTTGCCCAATGCAAAATACGAGCAGGTTCAAAGTTACCAGAGGCTGCCATTACAATATTTGTGCCAAATTCGGCATCAAGTGCAGCTTGCAAACGTGGCAAGAATTCCAAGTATTCTTCTGCACTTGCAGGAATATCTGCCAATGTGAAGCCCACTTGTTCAAGCAAGTCGATGTTTACATAACGTGCTAATACAGATTGGTCTTTAGGAATAGCATAGGTGCGCCCACCCACAGAAAATGCATCTACTACACCTGCATAAAATGCACCAATGTTAAATTGGGCGTGGTCAAGAGGCATTAAAACGCCCTCACCAATTAGAAATTCTGCCATCATAGATTCTACATAAAACGCATCTGGTGCAACCCTAGCGGCAAGGTCAGCAATGATTTGTGTGCCAAAATCTGTGTATAAACGCCAATTTATTGTAGCACCTGTTTGTGCTTCAAAACTTTCACGCACAAGTTCGATTGCCGCAAATTCGGTATCATTACCACGCCAAATACCTAGTTCTAAAGTACGTCCAGCAAACGCACCTGTTATCTCGTCTGGGGTTTCGATTACCACTGGTGGTGCAGGGGTTGGCGTAGGGGTTTGTGTTTGCTGTTGCATAGGGGTTGTTACAGGTGGCTCATCACTTGAACATCCTGTAAATAACATCACTGTTGAAGCGGCTACGGCTAATAAGCCAAGTTTCCATTTTTTCATTTTAAAACACCTTCCTAGTTTTTGTTTTTGAGTTGTAATACATCTGATACGGAGTGGACTTGACCATTAATTTCTAAATCTACAGGGGTAGTTTTGGTTAAATTTTCGATTTTAATGGAATCATTTGTTATGTCGAAATGCATTTTTTGCCCATGCAACCACGCATAAAAATTTAAACTACTCCATGTTTCAGGTAATTGGGGAGATAGGCGGATTTTGTCACCAACAAGACGAAGCCCACCAAAACCAAGAACAGCACATTGCCATATACCGCCGATAGAACCAGCATGTATGCCATCATTGGAGCTGTGCATATTTTGCCCCATATCAATGTTGCAAGCACGATTAAATAGCTTGTATGCTAGTGGGTAATCGCCCATATCGTTTGCTAGTATGCAGTGTGTAGATAGTGATAAAGACGAGTCGTGTAGTGTTCGAGGCTCGTAAAAATCCCAGTTTGCGCGTTTTTCTTCTGGGGTAAAGGCATTTTCCATCAAAAGAATTAACAGTAGCACGTCTGCTTGCTTGCATACTTGTATTTGATTTATTTGCTCGTGATTGAAGTCGTTGTATATACTTCCAACACGTTCTTGGTTTTTGTATTTGGTGAGGTCGATTTCTTTTAGGCTTAGATATGTGTTGTTTTGAGGGATTACACCATCTTCTCTTGGCACAGGTACGAATATCTTTTTAGCTTTTTCTGCCCATATTCCGCGTTGGGTGGTTAAATTTAGGCGTTCGTTTAACTTTACAAACAGTGGAGTGTCTTCCCCTTTTAGCTTGTCGTAATATTCCATCGCCAAATATAAATTCCAGCGGGCAAAATAGTTTGTAAAGGCATCATCATCAATCTCGTCTTTGTATTCATCTGGACCTATTACATTATTGATATGCAAAAACCCATCGTTGCCCTCTTCCAGACGTGAAGCCCAAAATGTTGCCGCCTCGAAAATTATTTCATAGCCATGGTTTTGCATAAAATCTTCGTTACCCGTCGCTGTGTAATACTGCCACACACCATAACATACATCACATGTGATATGAATTTCGATTTTTCCCGTTAAAATGGGAATGGGCAAGCCTGTTACAATATCTGCGACTCCAAAAAGTGGGGTTACTTCACCATCCGTAAGCCATGCAGATTCCCAAGGGAATTGCGCCCCTTTGTAACCATTGTCAGCCGCTTTTTTGCGTGCGCCAGGCAAGGAATGATAACGATATTCTTCCAAACTTAGGGCTGTGGCAGGTTGAGAAAAGATATAATAGGGTAATGCAAAAACTTCTGTATCCCAAAAAGTATGCCCTTTATAACCTTCGCCTGAAAGAGCTTTTGCGCCAATGTTCATACGGTTGTCGTGTGCAGGTGCCATAATTTGCAAGTGATATTGTGCAAAACGTAGTGCAAGCTGGTCGGTTGGGTTTGTGGATTCCACAGTCACAGGGATATTACTCCACACTTTAGCTTGCCACTCGTCCGCACTTGCACTTAAAATCTTATCGTACCCTAAGGCAGATTGCTCTTTAAGTTCGGTTAGTGCGAATGCTTGTAGTTCTTCAAGGCTTAATTCTTCACGCCCCTTGTCACGAGAGGTGTGTACGGTGGAGATTTTTTGGATGATTAAACATTGGTCTTTTTTAACATCAAGTGTAAACACGCTAAAAATTTTGCGCCTATCCATAGCAATATGAGTTTTTGCTTCTTGTGATAAAATTATGTCCGAAGTGAGGATGAAGTCTATACCTGATTGAGTCGTAGTTTGCACAAGTTGTTTATAACGCCTGTCATAAAAACGCTTAGGTCCTTCAGAAAAATGCTGGCTTCCTGAATTAGTTATTTGCCCATTGATACCAGTAGAAAGCACCAGCTTTGCATCACTTGAAAGAGGCGTAATACATACTTTTTGCGCTATGGTGTGTAGGTTTTTAAGTGAAACAGTACGATAAAAATCCATCTTATACCGATTGCCACAAGGCGATTCCCAAACCACATGCCGTCTAAGCTCACCAGAAGAAAAATCTAACTCGCGACAATATTCCTCAATTTTTCCTTGTTTGAGTGAGAAAATCTTGCCATTTAAATTAATCTCCATTTCCAGAACATCAGCGGCATTTGGTAACTCGCAAACTTCATTTTCATCAAAGGCATTAAATGTACCTGCCACAAACAATCCACGCCGTTCGCCCACATAACGCTCTTCTGTAGCGGCGCGAAGCCCCAAGTACCCATTACCAAGGCACATTATAGATTCACATTTACCAAGTGTGGTATGGTCAAACTTGGGTTCTTTTAAAATCCAATCATTGTTTACATCTATATTCATTTTCATTGGAAACACCTCATTTACATTAATTGTCATTACTATGCCTATAAAAAATCCTATTTGAAAAATACATTAGTGTAACAAAACCCACACCAATCATAAACAAACCCAAGACAATATCAAGCCCAAAGAACAAAAATCCAACAACAATCAGAAGAGCAAAGGGGAAATAAACAAAACAACTTTTTTTAAAATCACAAGTGTCACGGGAATACCATGCAGAAAAATAAGCACTGCCAAAAATTAACAAGAGTGGTGATAATAAAATCCAAGTGGGTGTATTTATAAGAAACATGCTAAATCACCTCATTGCTTTGATTTACCAATAAATACAACAGCTGTTTTGCCCACCCTATCATGTAATGGTGCGCGTCCGATTATTATCATAAAAAGCATCACAAGACCAGCTAACTGCCCAACTATAGGGAAAAAGTATAAAGCCTTACATGTTTCACGCAAAAAAAGCGCATGAAGCTCTGGGGTTGGTTGTTTCTTACCTTCTTCTACAGGTTGTCTATCATCCACAACACATAATCGTCCAACAGCTTTTCCAGGGGTTTGACCATGCATATAATATGTAAACAAAACATTATATATACAATAAGTCATCATAAAAAATGTAATGGGGGTTAAACCAACATCCATAGGCATATCCAAAAAACCTATCAAAACAATCTGCACTGCAAACATGATTATTATGAAATCAACCAAATAGCATAGAATACGCAGAAATATTTTCATTAGATTTCACCATATTCAAAACTTTTTTTAAAGAATTCATATGACATTATCACAGAAGTTATTAATAAAATATATCATGCTTTTTGGATTTTATATCATATTTTTCATATGTACTTTCAGGGTGCATAACGCGCCCTAAAAATCACTTTTTGCGTACAACCTCTTTGTAATAAAATAGGAAATAATAAATACAACAATCGAAACAATAAGCATTCCAGATGTGGTTGCAACCGTTGACCAGCCCAAACTATTCGCTAGTATAACAATAGAATAAGGGATTAGAAGAGAGACAATTACAATTAACCAAAAAAGAGCATCTATTTTATTCTCAAGTGCTGGCATCATTGCCAATGGGAAGACAAGGCTACACATAATTAATGCGGAAGACACAAGTGGTGCGGCTGTGGTAAATGCTGAAAGAATAGTGAAATACATGTCTTCATGCAAAAACGAACCTAACCAATTGAATATGATAAATAACGGTAATCCTAAAAATGGAGTAACTCCCACACTTATATATTGCGACTTGGCTAAATCACTTCTTCTCACAGGCATAGATAATTGGAATCGTTCCCAGTCAACTTCCTTGCTTCCCATAGTTGTTAAAACTGTTATAGTTCCCATTGTTATAGCATTAAAATTAAAAAGTGCAACAACCCATAAATTCTCAAAAATTAAAAAAACAATCCCCATTAAAATAACTTGCAAGAATATAATTTTAAATTTATTTCCCAAATAATACCAAAAATAAGTCAAAAGTCCCTTTAATGGGTTTAATGTTCTTGTTCTCATATTCATCGTCATTATCTTTTCCCCTTTACAAACATTAACATAATTTCTTCAATTGTTGTATTATCAATTACAACATCTCTGTATTTCTTTTCAACAGTTTTTTTATCGGCAACCAGTACATCAATTTGATAATCATGCTTTCTGTATGCAAGAATATCTTCTTTGTTCATTTCCGCAAACTGTGCTGCCTTGCAACGCATGATGCCATAATCATATTTTAATGAGTCTTTCTTTTCGTTAAAAATAATAGTTCCGTCATGGATAAATGTGATATAGTCCGCTACTTTTTCAAGGTCTGATGTTATATGTGATGATAATAGAATAGAATTATTTTCATCTTGAACAAAATCTAAAAACACATCCAATATGTCATCACGTACAATGGGGTCTAATCCAGCAGTTGCTTCATCTAGTATAAGAAGTTTTGGACGATGAGAAAGTGCTGATGAAACAGCTAGTTTCATTGTCATTCCCCGTGAAAAGGTTTTAATTTTCTTATTTTCATCCAATTTGAATGTACTTAAGTATTGTTTGAATAAATCATCATCCCAATTTGAGTATAAATTCCGCATAATTGAAGCTACTTTTATTGGTGTCAAATGTAGTGGAAAAGCATTTTTATCGTAGACTACGCCAATATCATCACGAATGTCTATAGCTTCGTCGCTCATTTCTTTTCCAAATATTTTAATAATTCCACTGTCTTTAACAAGCGTATTAAGAATACAGCCTATAGTTGTGGTTTTGCCTGCTCCGTTTTCACCTACAAAACCTACAATTGCCCCTTTGGGTATGGAAAATGAGACATTGTTTAGACGAAAATCCGAATTTTTGTATTCTTTGACCAAATTACATACTTCCAGAATATTGCACATATTTAACCATCTCCTTGATAAAATAATGTCAACAACTCAATAAGTTTTTCTAATGGAATGCCATATGTTTTCCCAATTTCGATGGCTTCATACAAATGTCCTTCTATTTTGCGTTGTTGTTCCTCTTGAATAAAATCTTTGTTTTGTGCCGCTACGAAACTGCCACGCCCTACTGTGGTTTCAATAAAGCCATCTCTTTGTAAATCTTCATATGCCTTTTGTACAGTAATAACACTTACATGAATTGATTTTGCAAGTGCACGCATTGATGGTAGTGGTGTGCCTGATGCTAGTTCGCCATTCATAATTAATGCCTTAATTTGTGTCGTTATCTGCTCATATATAGGTTTACTGGTATTACTACTAATAATTATGTCCAAGTCAATCTCTCCTTTTGCGTTTGCTGTGTACTTATTGAACGAGTACATTATAGAACAATGCGGACATTGATGTCAACCCTTACGCGAATGAAATAAAAACCTTATGTTTGAGGCATACAAAAAAGGCGTGGAATCAGTATTTTCCAACACCTTTTACTTTGCGGCGAGTTCGCATGAAGCTCCGCCATTTGCCTCTTTTCGCTGTGGGCTTGAGCTTCGCTTTCGCTCGTTCTCACCTCACACTCAAAGAACCTCAGTTACATTTTCTTTTGTAAGAACTTGTTTAAAATCTCTTGCAAGTTGCCCAAATTTGTCTTATTCTAGAGTAAAAAGGCAGGTGCAGACTTGATGAGAAAGTCATACACAAGTGATATAACCCACAAACAGTATCTATTATTTATAAAAAGTCGTGAGCCTTGTGTTTTTAAGGCTTGCGGCTTTTTTGTTACTAACTCGCTACTTGTTCCATCTTGAAATGGAGCATTTTTATTTTAGCAGTTCTATTGTTTGTTTTAATTCATCAATGGTCTTGTGAGTATAAACCCGTTCGCCAACATCCTTTGATTTATGCCGCATAATCAAATCAATACAACGTTTATTCTCGCCAGCGGAATCAAGGCGGCTACGGAATGTATGGCGGCATTCATGCGGGGTATGTGAAAGATTTAGGGCTTTCATTATCTGATACCAAAACTTGTAATACGTGCCGATTGATATTTTCCTACCATTATTCCCAAAAAGAAAATCACC
>Ga0123355_10006452_pt1 | contig 17378 bp, 13 predicted proteins | sample TergutEmb28metaG_3_FD_89872 | JGI IMG/M metagenome (GOLD analysis project Ga0123355, IMG submission 89872) | Embiratermes neotenicus P1 segment gut microbial communities from Petit-Saut dam, French Guiana - Emb289 P1 | ecosystem: Host-associated > Arthropoda: Insects > Digestive system > Gut ...
AATAACAACCAGTTAGTCGCAGACTCCTGAAGATGGTCGTATTAACGGCCGAAACATGTTGAGCAACGAATGAGTATTGAATAAATAATAAAATAAGTGGCATCAAGTTGGTTTTTCTCTTTAATCAACTCAATACTTATATTAGAATGATTTGTTTGTCACATTTGTACCGTTTTGTTCTATGATCTTTCCTTTAAGATCAATGGCATCGGTCGGAATCGAAATCGGAAAATTTAAATCAATGTGTTGTATGAACAGCAGTGTCTACTGATTTTACGTTCGTCTTTTGTTTAAGCGGATCCGGTTTTAACCTCTAAAGCTCTTAATATCGCGAACAAAATAAAAGTATCGACTAGTTTAAATTCAGGAAGCGTTTCATGTAATTCGGTTATGTATCTTCTGCTTCCCCTATCCACAGGCAGGGCGTAGAGACAAGAATTTTATTCTCTTTTTTATACAGCTCTAAAACTTTGTCTCTCTCTAAAGACGAGGCACAGACTGAGATGGTGCTGAATAGACAATTTTGAGGGAAACATTTTAGTCTAACAGAGAGAAAGCAATAGACGTATTACGAAAATTGCTTAAGGGCGACATTCATAATTTTATAATTATAATAAATTAATCATGTTTACAATTACCTTCTTCAGAAGGTAAGCCACTGAGGTAACCCAAAAAGCATATATTTTATGCTTTTTTTCAGAATAGTATGCCACTGAGTAATTTGAATCCAGAACGTTTTTTGTGACCTACTGGAATATTATCTTAAAATTTACTCCAAAGTGTTCGAAGTGGTTTCCTTCATTTAAAATTTAGGACTAGAATTGCGTACTTATAGAGCCTGCCATTCACGCGCGCTACACGTCCAGCTCAACTTATCAGAGACACGCATAGCGCAAACCTAGGTCATATATGTAGCTAATTATGTTACCTACACGCCACTCATTTCATTTCTGCAAACTTTCATTTTACTTGCTGGTGATAGTGGCAGTTTCTAATTCGGTACCATCTAATTTAGCAGAAATTTTAATGCTCAATTTAAAAAAAAATAATATTTATATTCATGTAGATCAGTGTTTTAATGGTACGAAAAATTCAGAGCACAGCTCCGAAACTCTGCCTACTTCTTCCCACATTAGTACTTCTACATATCTATTAGTGCTACTTTCGCGTATCTAATTCCTCTTATGATAGCAGTAGCTGAATACACAGCCAATGTTCGTTAAATTAACAGCATATAATCTCAAATATTCTCATCGTTTCTCTGTTTATATACAATTGTTGATTTTCTATGCTCACGGTATCTCTCCGTCTCGAATTTTACAAGTCTGCCTCGGAGGGTTTAACAACTAACCCCACCAAACCGAAATTAATGAAAATTTCAGCATGACTGTCATTTTATTTTTATTCTCCACACAAGTTACTTAAATTTTCATTCTGTACCAAGAATGTACCATACCTGAGATCCTAAATTAAATGACACTAGTGCTGGTTCCTACTTCCGTTTCGCGCGCCCACCTTTTTGTTACCAACTGTATAAAAGTAAAAACTACGATGTTGCAGTCTTGTCTAATGACACTATATTCAAACAGAATTTCGTGGAATTCTGTCTACTGCTTCGAAATGGAGGAAAAAGGAGAGCGAAGTGAGCTTATTAGCCTGAATTTAAAAACAATTTCGCCCGTGAAAAATAAAATAAATATACTTTTTGAGATCACGAAATGTTTGTAATTGTGTATATGTTTAAACTGCACATTTGAATCAGCTGACAAACTTGCACGAAACTTGTGCACAGTAGAGTCTCGAGGTTTGCGATCTTTGGCGTAATCTACAGGATTTCGACCTTTGGCAGTCAACCATCTTAATAACCATTGTTTTGTCCTTTCTTCGTTTTTCTTTAAAAAAAACAGTAGGTGGCTACGTGGCTGGAGAAGCAGCTTCCTCCAATCTGCTGCTGTTGGGCAGAACACTCTCAGCTCAGTCTTTCATTTAAAATGTGATTGAATTGCTTCAGGGAACGGAATCCACCTAAATCACTTGATGTAGGCTTTGCTTTCAAAAACTGTTTGTATTTTATTAAAAACAGACTTTCGTTGTTTCTTTGTTGGTTTTATATTTTTGTTATTGGTATTCCACAATTTCCTGGAAAAAGTCCAACGTTTCACATTGACAACAAATCCCGATATTCGCTATTTCAATATTCGTGACAATTTTATCAGCCCAATTCATCACATGAGAGCTACTGCAAAATATTGTTTGTAATTCAGCAGTTGCAAACGCTTCTACTATGTTTAATAGCGTTAACCATCCGTTCATTCTCAATACAGCCTGTTTTACGAAAGGTTCATAAACCCTTCTAAATCCAGTTCCCCACAGAATACGATCTAGTGTCTTCTCTATCAATTTACGGAATATTCTCTTTTCCTTAAGGCCATCCGGTAGTTGCTTACGTATTCTTCTTCTTCGTCGTCTTTCCGTCACTTATAACTTTCTTCTACCTCTCTTTCAGCAGCATATTATAGAAAGCAATTTCTACGCATAATGTATCTAATTTTCAGCACCATACAATGCTATACTCCAAATGTAGAAATCTGCTAGTTTTTTAATTAAATTTAAGTTAAGTTTGTTGGCAAAAATAGTCTTCTTCTTACAGAATTCCGATTATTCCTTGGCAATTCTCGGTTAATTTCACGAGTACATCTTGCATCATTTGTTATCTTACTATCGAAATAATTGAAATTTTACACATTATCTACCCGTGTTGATCTATCATAATCTGTACTGGTGGTGGTTGCCTTGATATTCTGATTACCTTACACTTTTCACGTACATTTCCTTTGCACAGCATCTTCCAATTAGCTTACAAAACATGCCCTGTAGTGCCGTTTCTTTCTTGGCGAGCAGCACAAGATCACCTGCGTGTTTCACATTGCGAATTACCTGTCCGCCACTTTTTAAGTCTCGGAACCTTCAACAGCGTTCTTGGTAAGGTATTGGCGGTGTAATTTAAATTGCATTTCGCGTTATGATGGTAAATTTAAGAAATATAGACTTATGCTGACAAGTTGCTCGCAAGCTGTCATGAAACCTGTATAACATACATCATTGTTGTGCATAAAGTGAAAAAAACTCCTGATAATGGGCAGAGGAACTGTCCGAAATATGTAGAGTTTTATTCCAAAAATAAATTTGATAAATTAGTGAAGCTAGTTCGTTTTATTATAAGAATTTATCACGATCCTCTGAATGTCAAAATAGACTTATAAATACAGTTCTTCACACAAATAAAGTAAAATAAAATAACCACAATAATAGTTCAGCTTGGAACTCCCGTTTTGGGAAAGAACTAAACTAAGCGGGACGAAATTCAATTCCAGCTTTGTAAACAATGAAGTTTACATTAAAATGTTAAATACCAAAATTGAATTCACGAAATTAATTTGCTATATATCTCTCTAATAGCAAACTTAATCTAAATCCTTTGGGATGTTTCACAGAAAAAACCATGCGGATGGACGGACGGACAAACATAACATCTCTATTGTGCCTCAATTTTACGTAACTGTTGCAGAAAATGCACACAAATGTAGTCCTTCCCTATCCTCCCCAGCGACTCATTGTCTCCAATTATCTTTGCCTTAGATTTCGTTTTAAGCAGTCAGGTACCTTTACTTCTGCTCCTTTGTTTCATTATACACAGAGTCTGAATTACGTTTATCTTTTGCCATAAAATTGGCCAAAAGAGAGAAGCGAAGCAAGACGAGAAACAAACAGTCCGGCTTGCATTCAGGGTAAAAGTTTTTCACTCTCGGAGAAGGCGCCCGATTCCTCTGTCTGTATTCTCACGAAAACTGAAGAGAAAAGCTGGAAAAGAGAAAACAAGTCTGTCTTTCCAAATTAATCTTCCGTGTGTAATTTCATCCGAAACTAAATAACATTTGTGGTTGACATAAGCCGTGAAATAACCTAAGAACCAAGTAGTTAAGAACCTCAACCCATAAACCCTGGACCAAAGATTGGACACACAAATTCAGAGAGACTTTTCTTGTTGCATGAGAAGCAAATTCCTCGCCGTACTGAACTAAAGCATTAACCCTTTAAATGCCGAGTTAAATCTTATCTGCCATTTTCTGGCATTATTAGGAGCTCACCATATTTTACACGTTAGCGGGCTAAGGGTTAAGTAAGCCTTTCCTTTTAAAGCAGCTGACAGCTGACTCATTCATTCCATGTCATGTTACTGAAGGGTTCTTAGGGACCGAGAGCCGAAATTAATCAAAATTACGGACTAAAATTTAACAATTACGTTTCTGGATAAAACTTTAAGACTGATGTTCGGATATATTTTATTTAAAACCTAATTTCCTAGGCCACAGTTAACACAGCCCAATTCCATTTTCAAGACTAATAGGTTAAGTGTGTTAATATAAATAATCGGTGCTTACTTCAAGAGTCGCAATAAAAGTAAAAATGCAGTGAGTGGCAAAATACACAAATTCTTACTGTTACAGAGCGGTACGTGGTATTGACCGCTGGGCTTCAAATGGTTAATAAAAAGCAAATCCAAGATCTCCTCAGAACACAAGAATAAAATTCAAAATTTGACATGGGAAGTGGGCAATGAAGCCCGACACATTCCAAATGCAGGCACCGCATGGACATGTCAACGTCGCTCTCCTCTCTCTTTACCCTGTACGGAAATGTCACATGTACTGTACCTATGGCCGAGTTGATAAAAAACTTCTTTATCGTCAGTACTTCAACCCTGACCGTACAGTCGTCATCCCACTAACTGGTCTACCTTAATGCATATTTCTAAGAGTATCAAGAAAAGACATTTCGGAAAGCCAGGATCTAAGAACATGTTTACTATTTCTAAAATTTGCATTTACTTTTTGAAAGTAGAGTGTGGTGCGAAAATCGGGAATGCGAGAAGAATCGATAGCTTATTGTTTGTGACGTGATAGTGTGCTGCTACATTAGGATACACAGATAAGTGCAGAGAGGGAGAAACTTTGTTGTTCTACATGTTTTGAAGAAATAATAACTGTCAACATAACAGAAAAACTGTTAATGAAAGGGTGTTAGTAGGAGTGAGAAGAATTGGGTAGGAATGTAGAATATTGCAAACGAAACGTTGTTCCTTATACTTTCTAAAAAGGTCTGCCCCACGCTTAAAATTTACTATTTTCCCTCGTGGTAACGTACAATACAAACTGCCCATTACAGGTAAAACCCATTCTGTTCCGTCCGATGACTTATGCTGTCAAAGGTGTCCGGTTATTAGGGATTATAAATGTTATTCATGAACACGAGTTATGACTCCTGTAACACTGATTCAGCCCGTATCAGTCTCCACCTACACTAAGCAACACAATAACAAATTGTATAAACGCTCAAATACATTTCGAGAAGCATTCGAATTAACACAATCCCACATTCGGAAATTTCCAAACAGTATAGGCCTTGCACCGTAAGGTCGTTCTAATCGGCGCTACGCTAAAATAGGCTTCAGCGACGTTATCCTCAGTAATAGATAGTCTTACATTTACCTCCAGAAAAAAAATATATATATTATATATAGATTAGATATTTTATTATCTCTCCTGAAGAATGGAGGACAGCCATTGTTATACCAATACACAAAAAAGGAGACAGAAATAACCCACATAACTATAGGGGTATTAGTTTATTAAATACTGGATATAAAATCCATTCAAAAATTATTACAAAGAGACTGACAACAATTGCAGAAGTCCTACTACTAGAAGAGCAGAACGGATTTAGGAAAGGCAGATCCTGCATGGATTGCATATTCTCTGCTTCACAAATAATTGAAAAACATAGCGAATTTAACATCCCCACATATACGGCGTTTATTGATTTTAAAAAAGCCTTTGACTCTATGGACAGAGACAAATTATGGACTATTATGTTAAGCAAAGGAATTCCAACTCATTTAATTACAATAACTCAGAAAATATATATGGAAAACATTATAAGAGTTAATGTAGGTAATGGAAGATTCTAGAGCTATTACCCAAGGGGTGAGACAAGGATGCCCACTATCACCTGTTTTATTTAATTTACATTTGCATGAAGTTATTAGGATTTGGTTACAGAAACTAACAGCTAGTAAATATTTTAAAGAGTTAATTTTCAGCACACTGTTATTTACAGATGACCAGTTTATTATTTCTGATACAGAAGACAACTTACAAAAGGCAGTCAATTTATTACATAAAATATTTAAAGAATATAATTTGGAAATTGTTACAAAAAAGACGGAAGAATTTGGCTTCGTTGGATCGGATCACCTAAGAACAGAAATTATTATAAATTATGAAATACTGGAACAAGTTAGCCAATTTAAGTATCTAGGTTGCAGTATATCTTACCAATTTCCCAATGATGTAGAATTTAAATTAGCAACATTTTTACAATTAATAGGTACTATTAAGAGAACTATTTTTAAGAAAGTGAGAACGGAAACCATTTTGAAAATATACAATACACTGGTTTTACCAACGTTTCTATATGGATCAGAAAATTGGAATCTAACAGCCTCACAAAGACAAAGAATTGAAGTGGCAGCAATGAAATTACTAAGACCTCTGGCAGGCTACACCCATTATGACCACAAAACAAATGACTACATACGCCGCGAACTATGGATTACAGGCATACTAGACAAGATAGATGAATACAGACGGAATTGGCTTTCACACTTGCAAAGAATGCCACAAAACCGAATCCCTTTGAAATAATACCACTACAAACCAGAGGGAAGGAGAACAATTGGAAGACCAAAGAAGCGTTGGCGCGAGCAGCTGTAACTCTGGAGACGGAACGGACCAAAGGGTCCAATCCTTGATGTTTATGATGATGATGATGATGATGATGATTATCTCTCCACAAAAACTGCAGCTTTAAAAATCATCTGCAGGACAGCCTCAATGTAGCTGAGTTCTGTAATTTACTCTAGTATGGTTACAAACAGGCAGAACAAACGTCATGTTTTGCTTATAAGTATTCTCCCAAGTGCACGTTTTAACAATACATCATTAGCTGCTCTCTAACAATACACACAGACACACATTTCGTATCACCAAAATAAGGCAAACTGCAATTATGAAGTCCTTTGAAGCACAGAGCAGGAAATGTGTGAGAGGCAACTGAAACTTGGCGAGCCGGTATATTCAACGAGTAATATCACGATGAAATAAAACAAAAACGGAAGATATCTTTATTACAGGACATTCACCAATATCATTACTACGGGAACTCACCAATAACATTACTACAGGACACTCACCAACATCATTACTACGGGAACTCACCAATATCATTACTACAGGACACTCACCAATATCATTACTACGGGAACTCGCCAATATCGTTACTACAGGACATTCACCAATATCATTACTACGGGAACTCGCCAATATCGTTACTACAGGACACTCACCAATATCATTACTACGGGAACTCGCCAATATCATTACTACAGGACACTCACCAATATCATTACTACGGGAACTCGCCAATATCGTTACTACAGGACATTCACCAATATCATTACTACGGGAACTCACCAATATCGTTACTACAGGACACTCACCAATCTTTCTTCAAAAAGATTTACAGCCTTATTTTAAGGAACCTAATTACATTTTAACCAGTCTGAGAAATTATAAACGGGTTACATGGCCATTTACTTGGTGCGCCGTAGGTGGAAGCTCATGTGGCCATTCAGTCTAAATTTTTTCTGGATGCCTTAGGGCATTTTTAGCGTAGTTATACCAAGAAGATGTCATGCATAAAGTTAGATCAGGGAAGAAACAAGGAACTGAAAGTTAAGCTCTTTAAGGCGACGGAACTTCTTGGTTTTTAACAGCTTTTTTTGTGTTTTGCTGACCGTGAATCTCAGTATAATCTTAGTAATTGACCAACTTAATGCACACCCTGTAGGTGGCCGTCCCGTGCAAGGGACGGCCACCTACAGGGTGTGACAATACCAGATGCTGTATAATACAGTTTTGACCTCCTGATAATGAACACAATACTGCTCGAAACATGTAGAGGAATAAAACAAAATTATTATAAAAAAGAATTTGTGTATTAAGTTGGTTAATTACTAAGATTGTAATAGCTTGTTACTAACTTAAGACAAATACGAATATGACAGAATGTCCTTCAGGCCATGAAGGGAGCTATACTTTTCTGACGTCTTTCAATACTTAACAAGATGAAACAGAGAAGGCATGGTAAGACAGGTTGCATTACATTAATTTTAGAAATTGACAATAAACATAAAAGTGACATGGGTCGGAAAAATGTAAACATGTGCAAAAAATGGATTTCATTGTACTCGTTATTTTAAGGTTCCCTTTACTTCGCTATACAACACTAATTTTGTAGTCAACAAATAATAAATATTTGCTATGTGACTGTCTTAATGACTTAAGGCCTTCCGATAAAATTAGAATAAGTTTCGTACTACAAACATTTTAACGTTCAATATGACGAAAAGAGAAATGTCTTGTCCATCACCAAAATTAAACAATACGGGGTGAATAGCTTTACTAAATGAGTCTGCCTTTTGTTCACAAAAAGAAAATAAATACAACAAACTCAGTCTCCTTATTTTCATTTGAAATGCTCAGTGTGTAGGAACCAATGAGAAGCAAAATTCTTGGTCTGACAATCCCAACAGCCGTTTCGACTCCGTACGTATTGAGTCCCACAAGACACAGTCTACACGCGCTTGGCAGACATTCACATATACACACTGCATTCTGTATTGCAATAAAACATGTAAAGAGCGGCTGCCTGAATAATTTATGGTCACCCGTATTTACTGGTAAACAAGACATATGAAAAAGTAAACAACAAGAAGTACACACGTTCATAACTAAGACAAAGTTAAATGGGATGTCTAAACAAGAAATTCAAGTCGTGAAATGTTTTTCTATCTTCGACTACCATAACATTAGTACTACGTAGTTACTACACGAATTGCAGGTTAAGTTCAATACAAAGTGTGTAGAGTGTTACGTAAATAACAATTAAATGTGTTGGATCTGCGTATTGTGGTTAGCTGACAGGCAGACCTACTATCCTAGAATTTACCTGAAGAAAACAAAGAAGCCTTCAGTCAGAAAAACCCACCTCCTGAACGAGAACCAAACTACAGATTGCGCACACATGCGACAGATATTTTGGTCCAAACTTGTGCCCTTGCTGCTACCTAAGGTTTTGCTCTTAAATAAGGTGGGATTTCGAAGCAGTAACATGTTTTTATTCTGTCTTAGAATTAGAAGACAGCTCTTGAAAAGCCCTTAAACCTGCGGCCTGAGGATAAGTCAGTAAGATAATTAAACTCGTCTAACCAGAGTCATGCATTTCTTATTGCAGGATACTCCCTAATCCCCTGTAACATAATTAGTTCATGTTACCTAAACGTCAATCTTATGCGCCCCGTTTCTCACAAAGCAGCCAGATGAACTACATTTACCAGGAGGGAAGATCTCTGTAAATCAACATTTAAACTTCCCGTAACTTTCTACTTGGATATTCTTTAACACGTTCGTGCAACCCCTAGTAATTTACTTCTTGCAAGCAAATTTTCCCCATTCCTCCCTTAATAATTAATGTCCTTGTAACCCCGAAATAGAATTTCCTTACTGAAAAGCGTAAAAACTTCAATCTTGCTTGCCCATTTATCAGTACCGCCACTTTATTGCACTAGTTGTAACGCCGACCACAACAAATCACAGTTCATCTTAAAAGGTGTTAATTATGGCAGATTACATGTAAGATTAGAGTTACTTTGTTTCTGCAATTTTTCCATCGTCTAGTATCAAGTTTTAAAGAGGAGATACAGCAGGAGATTTCCCAATAAAACTGCGAAGACACTCTCGAAGAAACAACGCCAACATGCATTCAAGTTAAGAATGCACCCATGACTGTGATTTAATTTTGCGGTTACACCGGTCGGCATCAATCTGTTTTCTGAGATAGTTTTGATAGATTTTTATTGGAAAGAGGTTTACAAAATCGAATGTTTCAATAAAATGGTTATATCACCTTCCGTTTGGATGATTTCAGTTTATACCTTAGTTGAAGGTCCAAAAACCGAAATTTGGGGCTTGGCCAAAGTTATTTTTATGCTGTTCCTTTATTTTTACTTATTTATATCTCTTAAATACCTATAATAATATTGTCTCAAACCATATCTCAAACTGAGAAGCCTTCCTTCCATCTGTTTAGCGTCCCTTTAATTTGCAGTGTGATAAGTATCACACTGCAAATTAAAGGGATGCAAAAACAATCCTACATTTTTTATCGCCGCCACAAAAAAAGCTCAGCTACTTGGGTCATGGCTTAAGCAGTGGAATCCTCTTGAGAAAAGTGTAATAGTATCATTTTATTGGAAGAGGCAGTCACACATAGCAAAGTTTTTCAAAATGGCTAGTAATCTAGTGTCCTGAAATAGCATCCAAATTTAATGTAAGAATTGTAACTTGAACACACTTCTGGGTAATGGAGGGTTTCTCACTGATTCATCTAAAGTCAGTTGGAAAGCAGTGTTATTCCACAATGGAAATAAATTCCCTTCTATCCCAGTGGCTCACGCAGTCCACATGACAGAATTATACGAGAACCTTCATGGTTTGCTGAAACAAATACGCTATGAAGAACACTGATGGAATATCTGTGCTGGCCTAAAATTTATAGCAATGCTGATTGTAATGCAAGGCGGATACAATATATTTTTCCGCTTTTAATGTAAATGGGACAACCGAGCGAGAGCCTGCCGCTACAGAATAAAAAAAATAGCCAATCCGTTCAGAAAAAAAAACCGGGTCAGAAAGATGTGGTACTTTCTTGCGATGGATAAATAAAACGAAGGATTTGCCTATTTAAAGCAAAAATTTCCCTAAATAAGTGAAGCCACGATGAAAGAAGTAATTTTCATTGTTCTACAAATTAAACAACTATTCGAAAAATAATACTTTACTATAAAATTAAGTTCTATAAAAAAGAAGAGCTTGAAAGGCATTTGGAAACATCAGCAAAAACTTTCTAGGCAACGAAAAATGGAAAAATTATAGTGAAAATTTGCAGGAGTTAATTGCATCGTACTGTGCTACGGGGTTTCCCACGTCACTGAAACTTCATTTTCTGCATTTCCATCAGGATTTCTTCCTGAAAACGTGATAACCGTCTCCGATGAACATGTCGAAAGGTTCAATCAGGATATTTCCCAAACTGAAAAGAGGTACATTGGAAAACGGATGCCGAATATGCTGGCTGATCACTGCTCGAATCTCATAAGCAAAACAACTGACGAAAATAAGAGTGAAAACAAGACGAAGTGAGTGTTTAATGATTTTCTTCAAGTTAGGATACCGTGTTTAGAGACATTGTTCCTTACTGGATCATGGATATTTTAGTTAGAAACTAATATACTACTTTCTTGTGACGAAGTTAGTTTTGTAATTTAATCGCATTTCCCTTATCATTGGTAGGCGAAGTGGCAATTTGGTTGTCTTATGCGGATTCAGAAAAATCAAAACTACAGGAATAACCTTGAATTTTAACATTTTTTTCGTGCCAGCCAGTGTTACCAAGGGTTATTTCCAGACACGCAGCACATGAAACTGACACTTTCATCTCAGGAAAATTCCAAGGATCTGCACATTCGTTCTCATTGCCTTTTCATGAAGTGACAAGCACGGACATAGAAAATTTACCTGAGAGCGAACTGTTCCTCCGTTATACATAGTGGGCCCCCAGGTAGCTAGCCACAAGGGCAGCGTCACTAGGTGTCAATCAGAGGGCCCACACGATTCAGCCCTCGGTCCTTTGAGCCACCGAAACCCGAATAATCGGGTCTTGTGGGGAATGATTTTTTTTCAACAAGAACATAATACAATTTAACACAGTAATAACAATTGTATTGACAAATTTAACAAGGCATGATGGAAAACAAGTGCAACAATAGTGAAAACAGGAAACATGCTCTCACTAACACGCACTCGGCCGATCGTGTTTCACGTAATACAGTGATCCAGCCCATCGGCTTACGTAAGTTTACCGCGTACATCTTCCAGCACACAACGGCCGATACACAGCAATCACAACACAATGATTCAAACATTGGCCCCTCGTAAACTTACAATATCATAACATGAAATCATAGCAGATACACACTACGTATTACAACAAGTCAAGTAATCGGCCAAACACAACTAGTGCCGTGAGTAAACAGAATACCAAACAGAGAGTAATACAATAACTAAACACGGGCATTTGAATCTTGTACAAAATGATACATATTACTCATGGAAAGGTACACCCGTACCAGCCCCTATTCGTGGTAGCGCTACGCAGACGTCGGGGGACATATTCAAAGAAAACCAAAACTTCAATTCACAAATACAAAAGACCAAAACTAAACTTTTTACCTTCCAGACATTCCCCGATGTCTGCGTAGGTCTCTCTTGAAATAAACAACTGAAGAAGGAGCTCCTCGCTCCTGCCCCGGGCAGAAGTAGAGTCGGAGAGTTGAACCCAAGACGAAAAGATCAAAATAAGAGTTGAAACAAGAGTGATCGAGACAAAAAGCGTTTCCCCAGAGGAAACCTCGGAAAGCTACGCCCATGCCTTTCACTTCTCCACGATGGCCAATCAACAGACAATAGCCTTATAAGGAAAGATAAGGGGAGGAAATAAAGCCTCGAACCAGGCCCTTCAAGGCGGAAGGCTCAGTAGTACCATTATAGACACCAACAGAACTAATAAACCTACGTATTTTTTTATGTTTGTTGACCGTGCATCTCGATGTACTTAAGTAAAGATAAACCATCTTGATGCACAACTTATTCTTAGTATATTTCGCCAACCTGTACATGTTTCGGGCGTATCTAGGCACATCATCAGGAGGTACAACGGCATGTATACAACAATTGGTACTTATATTTCTTTTTAGATGACTGACTGTTGTCCTGGTAGGTTCAAATCCAACCAGGACAACAGTCTTTAATCTAAAAAGAAATATAAGTACCAATTGTTGTATACATGCGGTTGTACCTCTTGATGATGGGCCTAGATACGCCCGAAACATGTACAGGTTGGCGAAATATAGTAAGAATAAGATGTGCATCAAGTTGGCTTATCTTTACACACATCTACGTATGTTTGCTACTGCCTCTATTTACACTTGCGAGGATCAATTTCCGTCATGACAAAGTGATATAGGAGAAAATGAATCAAAATTTTACAAGCACTACGATTTGGGCAGTTCACGCTGTCATCTTAATATTCACAGGATGATTCAATGAAAAAACAGGCTCAAAACGTAACACATAGAAAAGTAACTTACGTAAACAAACATTTCGGACGATGACGTTAAAGATGTGGATGGCAGTATATTATTAAAAATGATCTATGAGAAATGTTGTATTAATTTAGGGATTGGACTTAAGAATATTATATTTCAGTGGCTGACTGTAGGCAGTAAGGTGACAGATCGCCAGGTTCCACACTGGCAGGAAATTTCATCAGTTGATTAAGTATTAACCATAAAAACAGCATTGCAGCGAGCAGTCGGTCTGTATGCCGTCAAAAGCAGTACTTCCCAACCTAGCCGCAAGGAGGCGGTCCGTCACTGAAAGCATAAAAGAGCGGATTTTCCTAGTTCGTAGAAAAATAAAGTTAATAGAATTTCTCAATGGGGGATTCTTCTGACAGTCTCCCACACAAAGTCAGTCTTCCCGACTGTCCAGCATATAATATGATATATTTTCCGCCACTAACACTGTTCCTCTTCCCAGTGACGGTATGAAAATAAATTTCTACGTTGTTCCACATCATCAATACGTCTAGGTAGTCCACAAACTGCAAAAGTGCGGGAACCACCCTCTCGAAGGATACATATGTTCCTCATGTCAAAATAAAGGTCTAATAATGTTTTAATGTGTCTCACAAAAAAAAAAACTAAAATTCTTCTTGCATTTCTTGACCCATTAAGATGGAACAAATATGTTGTCCTGACACGTCAGTAAGGAATTGCCAATATACACCGCGTAATAACCCAGAAAAGCGCAAATCTCATTTACTTTGCGGTGGAAGCCTGAAGCCACGCAAACCTCAAATAACATCATGAATGCCTTAAAAAACCGGCTTACTGCTCTGTACTCCTCACCAAATAGTATTCGGGTGATCAAATAGAGAATAATGAGATGGGCAGGACATGTAGGACGTATGGGGAGATGAAAGGTGTATGCATGGTTTTGGTGGGGAAACATGAGGGAAACAGACCACCCGTAAGACCCAGACGTAGACGGGAGGATAATATTAAGATGTAGCTTCAGGAAGTGGGATGAAGGCATGGACTGGATTGAACTGGCTCAGGATGGAGACAGGTGGTGGGCTCTTATAAATCCGGTAATTAAACTTCGGGCTCTATATATTGCGGGGAATTTCTTGGCTAGCTGGGAACCGGTTAGCCTCTCAAGAAGGACTTTGCTCCATGGAGTAATTTAGCAAGTAAGTGTGACAAAACTGGTTTACAGAATCTCTCTCTCTCTCTCTCTCTCTCTCTCTCTCTCTCTCTCTATCTCTATCTTGGAAAAAATTTCGACAAAACAAAAAGCTTCTGAATTTTCGCAAATATTTGTTTTCACTTCAGAGTGAAGACTCACTTACTGAGTTACAAGTTGCGAGAGGTGAGTGAGTCTACTGCATTAACACAAAGGAGCTTAAAAGCATATCAGTTAGTGTTCTGCAAAGGAATATCATTGCTGCTTTAAAAATCTGTCGGTGTTGTTACGTACAGTAAACGCTGGATAAATATAGGTGGATTTAGCTGTACTCATTTTTATCAGAAACGTTCTTTAGTCTGTACAATACAGGAAAAATTAAGTAAAATAGTGTCTAGTAAAGATAACTTTAAGCAATGATAAAGACAACAAGAACTATATATTAATTTTCTTTCAAGTTCCTTTCCGATCACTGCCTGTCCTATTTGTTAGCAAGAGCTACTCCACGTTATTAATTAAAGAATAAGCTCCAAGGAGAATAACTTAAGAAAAGAATTGATATTTCTACTATTCAGCGTATATGTACTCCGTGTACCACAATTTTATGACTTTTGTTGTAGACTGTAAATAAGCGTGCATGGAGCATAATGCTTATGCTAATAACGATAACTTACATTAAACCGAAGCCAGTTTTATTACTTTAAGTTTTTAGAGTCTCTCGAGTGAACCGCACAACCAATGAGAGAGAGCTTCCAAACAAACGTTGTAAATCTGAACAAAGGGAGCTCGCAGACGCTGTCATTCACACAGTGTGGGTGGCTACTCCGTTCTGTTAAGCACGCAGCATTTTCTATGACACTGCCTAAGTTTCTTAAGCTGTACAACAAAATGATGCTATTTCCAGCCCTCTGGAAGACAAAACCTCATGTTCGACCTATCTTGAAACTCAATAAAATTTCTTATAATTTGGAGGAATGTTACAATATTAAACCACAAAGCGGCTGATAAATTCTCCTTCATAAATAATGTAACACAATTTTCCTGTACATTATTTTGTCCCGTTTCTACCAAACTGGCAAGAAGGTAGGTTTAAAATACGGTTTTATTTACAGCCACCGTTCTGTTCGGTTTTATGGAATAGAAGACAAGACCAGATAATATTTTAAAAATTATTCTCTTTTGTCTCTAATTCTTCATTCAATTCTTCCTCCCTTGCTTCCTTCCTTTCTTCCTTTCTTTCCTTCCTTTTTCCTTCTTGTTCATCATCACAACCAACACAACCATTATACTAGCACCATCGATATTGGCGCCCTCCTCACCTTTGAAAGGCATTTTCATTCAGACCTGATCCGACACAGAGAGAATTTTTTTTTATCTCCTTGTCGTTTCATCCTTCCCCGGTCAGCAACGGAATGCCTATTATGGAAAACAAAATATTTTCACAATTTCTTTATTTTTTTCCAGTGATGTTAGTTTCCTCGTATCTCATTACTTATGTTTCCATCTTGCAACCTTTGTCTTATATTAAACTTCGTTTGCTTGTCTAATCTAGTGAACACTAGTATTGGTCTAAATATGCATTTACACTACAGGCAATCTTGTTATTAGGGGCCGGGATAGCTCAGTCGGTATAGCGACTCGCTACGGGCTGGACGGTTCGAGGATCGAATCCCGGTGGGAGTCGAGATTTTCCGCACCCGTCCAGACCGGTCCTGGGACCCACTAAGCCTCCTATACAATGGGTACTGGTTCTTTCCCGGGGGTAAAGCGGCTGGGGCGTGGCGTTGACCACCCACCCCATCTAGCGCCGAGGTTAAAGAAAGAGTAGGGCTATACCTGTACTCCCCTCTGAGCTTTCGACACCTGTTCTAGGGTGACTTTTAACTTCACCTTTACAATTTTTTTTTTCCTTTTGTTTAATATCCACATTTCTCTGTCATCATTACGTGTTGCACTTAACAATAAATAGTAAACCACTTTGCATTGAACCGAAGAGGAGAATTCAACAAGTGTTAAGTAATAGAAGTCTACCGCAGAATTAAGCTAATAAGGAATGAAGTTAACCCTAACTGCATTTATAAACATACCCATTTTACGTCACACAAGACAGACAATGTGTATATAAGGTACCACTGAGGCGCGTTCGTGCATCGATTGTTGCAGTGGAAACGCAGTATATATCACATATTGTCTGACGATGTGTCTTCAGCCTTAGTTATGCAGCATAAAAATCGCATGCGCCATATTGTCATCTATGGCCTCTCCGTCTCTACAGTATTTTTCGACATTATCTCATAAAACGATTTAAAAAGTTATTAGAAATAAAATTCTTTGTGATTTTCCCCACAACATTTGTCTGAAACAGTTCTCTTTCTAAGGTGAACTGAGCTAGATATGACCAAAAATGTATCTTGTCAGATTGTAATGAAAATTGAATTTTCTAGACAAATTTTAGAAATCAAATACGAAATTTCAAAAAAATTCTTCCAGTGGGAACCGAGTTTTTTCTTGCTGGCAGACGGAGAGACCGACATGACGAAGCTAACAGTCGCTTTTCGCAATTTTGTGAAAGCACCTAAAAACAGTCCAGGTTTTTCCGAACACAGAATTACCCGCTATTTGTGCTGAGAACAGTGCGAACCCCATACATACACTATGTGGGCACATGAAGCCAGCCCACCCCTACCATCCTATTTTTTAACAGCCATTTTGATAGTTGAATAAAGAGAGACCAACTTGATGTCACTTGCTTTATTATTTCATTATTTAATGCTCAACATGTTTCGGATGTTAATACATCTATCCTCAGGAGCTTGCGACTTATTTGTTGAG
>Ga0123355_10006453_pt1 | contig 17378 bp, 12 predicted proteins | sample TergutEmb28metaG_3_FD_89872 | JGI IMG/M metagenome (GOLD analysis project Ga0123355, IMG submission 89872) | Embiratermes neotenicus P1 segment gut microbial communities from Petit-Saut dam, French Guiana - Emb289 P1 | ecosystem: Host-associated > Arthropoda: Insects > Digestive system > Gut ...
CTGAAACTGATACAGTAACCTCACAATAGATGGCTCTATATATCCCTCAGAGCAGTTTGCATTTGGCGCGGTCTTTGTATGTCAGGCCGGAAACTTATGGACCCACCTACGTAAATGAAGTAAGTAGAACTGCACCCCAAGAGAGTCATTTATTCAGGCAACAAAGATACATACCTCATTTTTAAGACATGCTGTACAATCTGTTTTATTTCCAACAAAATTCCAGTGCTTCATAATTTTATCTTTTTATGTTCAAATAAAATTCACGTTCTACACTAAGGTTACATTAAACATCCAGCCCCATTAGAAAAAAGTTACATAGGAATTCCACTGCAACTTTCTGGTTCCTGCTGGTTCAATTGGGGGGGGGGGTTTGAGGAGGGGACGAAGAAACTTCAATTCTGTTCACTAGTACTCCATGCCTCTGAAGTAACCAGCTCCATACAATTCATACACCAGAGTAATATGCGTGGAACAATACTGCAACCCATACACATGACTACACATGCATTTGCATGCACTAGCATTCTCATGCACATGTACAAGGAACACACACTGATAAATACAACATTCCACTTTCCATTGACATGTTTAAAGTAATAATTTTAATGAAGCCAGGACTGACAGAGACCTCATCTACAACACAGCATTTACAAGTGTATACATTTTATCTACTAAAATCTCCCTTACTTATGGTCTTAAAAAAGAAACATGAACTGTGTAGTACTTTGGACTACTACAGCCACATTTAATGCTGATATATCTTTTATGCACATAATATTGAAAAAGATGAACATACTTGGACAAATACTTCTCCTCTTCACATTCATCACCATTGTTGACATCCTGGCTTCGCCAGAATTCTCTCCATAAACTTTCAACAGTTTGGAATTCCAGGTTCACAACTGCATCCAGGAATGCCTAAATTACGTAGCAGAAACTTGTATCAACAAGTTATGAAATAAATGCAGAGCATAAAAATTCTACTATGTCCTGTTATTCCCTCCAGCTTTTAAACATACACGTCTTGTAAGGAAAGTACACCGGTTATATGTGTGTATTTTACTCTTCTCTACAACCATTTTTCAGCTCAATAACTATTTAGCGAATTACAAGAAAATGCAAGCAATTTTACCTGAATTCTAAATGTGCCAACATACTGATAGTTTAGAAACACTCTCTGAACCACAGCAGAGCAGTCAGTATAGTAACCAGGCTATTTGGACAGTCTGGGGTTCAAATCCCAGTATAGGAAAGAGATTCTTCCCTTATCCAAAACATGCACATCAGCCTCCTATTCAATGGGCACCAGAGGCCTTTCCTGGAGGTAAGGTGGCTAGGGTTTGAAGTTAACCATTCACCTCCATCTAGTGCTGGGTTAAGAATGGGTGGAGTTACACCTCCACTCCCTCTTGTATGTCTTCATAATGTGGACAGAAAATACTTTTATAATATAAAATTTCATATATCCAATCAAAAAATTCTTGACTTGTTACATGAACACACACACAAAACACGCCTAGTCTGTACGTACTCACACCATAAGGACAAAACCTGAGGCAAAAACCAAGGAACCAGACACCCTCTGCAACGTGTCGATGATACTTTTAAATTTTTTATGGATGTCTGGGATACTTTCCACACCTACCAGTAGAAGTTCGACTACATGAAGCAAAGTTTGGAATACAACTTACCACCACTTAATTTACAAATTCAAAACTGTACTTCTGCCTGATTATGTTAAGAAATCATACGACTAACATAAAAAATAAGTTCGTTAAATCTTTTTTCAACTAGCAAAAGAAACATTTTTATCGCTTCAAGAAATATTTGGTGAGTTATACTCAAAATAAGCCCATGTCCAAGTTTGGCCAAAACTGAAAATTTTAGTATAACTCACCGATGTCAAATTTCATGAAAATATAGTCACTGGTTCTAAATGTTTTCCATGCATACATGAAAATGGATTAAAAGATTTTATGTGTTCTGTGGGAGTGTAAAAATGTCCAAAAACGGGCAACTCATTAAGGAAATTGAAGGATTCATAAAAAATCTTTGTTACAAATGTTACAGGAAGACACCACTTGGGAGACCCAGGCGCAAATTAGAGGATAACACAAAAATGAATTTTAAGAGATATACAGTGTGAAGTTGCTTCTTAATTTCAAACAGCTATAACACAATAAAATCATGGGCTCTTGTGTGTATGGTGATAAAAATTCAGGGTTCAAAATAGCAGAAATTTGACTAGGAGATACGTATCATATACTCACACGGACAGGGGCAATGACTGGCTGGTATGGCACATATCAATCCACTACTCTTATCTGTTAATTCCAAACCTGAATACTGGTTGACAAATTTTACATGGACTTAAAAAGAAGAAGAAGAAGAAGAAGAAGGAGTGGAAAAAAAAAACAGAAGAACCCAGACAAACATGACGACAACATTTCAAGGGAAGCATTCCCATGGGCCTCTGTGTGGGACTGTTATTGAGAATACCCATAAATGTTTACTACATTCGAGTGCCCTCATGCTAACCACTCAATTCTATATGAAACAACTGCAAATGTAGCATGACTGATGTGGGGCACTCAGATCTTACAGCTAATGTTCTTGTACTGTGTCACACATATGTTAAAAATAAAACCAATGATAGACTTTTTACTTTATACAGTAAAATATATTGTCACCTAAAAATGGGTATAATTTTATTCTGTAACACGATACACATAGAAGCAACTGAAAATTACCTCACAATGTTCTCTGTAGATACTGCGTAATGTGTCCACATCTTCTAACGTGCAGTCCTCAGGTAACGCAAATCCTGGAGGAAATTCTATATCTGGAAAATCTGGTATAGCTCCAGATCCATCACCTAGGTATTGGTGGTGATGAGGATGCTGTTAAAAAAATAAATTATAAATGTATGTATGCCTGCACAGAAGCTGATTGTAATGCATTCTTTACATCATCTGTAAGACCCCACAAACTTATTCACATTTTTTACCTTGTTTTTAACACTTCTGTACCCAAAGACCCAAGGACAATCAGCTTCAGATCGAAACATGCAGCATATAAATAAAATAATATGGGGTAATATGTGATGGAAATATGCATGTTTACATGATTATATGCACACAATGGGATTGCTATCATAAAATTGATAGTGTTCAGCATCTACTAGCAGCCCAGCACAATAAGTGGATGTCAGTAGTACAAACTCCTACATGAGATTTGACGTTTCCACAGAATTTATGGCAAGGATCCATGTCCTCGGGGTCGTTACTTGCTGAGTAGTAGGGTGAATGATAAACAGCATTTCAAAGGACCTTACCACTTTCACTCTCAAAGGTCGAGTCAGGAATAAATAACTATGCTACTCAACAACTCAACTCCTATGTTTAGCTGGTAAGTATCACAATTTAAGTTCATTCACTGCGGAAGTGTCTATTCTGCGTTATTCAGTTACAGTAACAGTGACTTCTGCTACCTCCTAATACTGACAACTAACAGTACTTGGTCACACACCTGTGGCGATGAATTAGAGTGATTAGAGCTCGCTGAATGGTTGGTATTTTGCTCATACTGGTTTTCGATTTTTGGAGTGGTGTTACCACTCCCACTGCTACCTGAGCCTGAAAGGAATTTGTAGCGTTTCTGTGATGATGGTTGCTGGCGAACATTTGATGATGTACCATCATCTGACAGCTGATTTAATGCTGATCCAGGAATTACACGGATCCCATAATAGTGATATTTGGAATTACCCCTGCAACAACAAGCACTCGATAAACATACCACTTCTGTATCCAACTACATGCCTGAACATTAAAATAAGAAACCTCAGAATAGAGAGATCACAAAGTTTTAATAAAATCAGACATGCTACTCCCAACATCCATAACTGTTATCAAAGGCCTGTCCTTTTTATATTTTTTACTCCAAAACAGAAAATACAAAATCGGCAACAGTCGTTTAAGTAGCCAACAAATTTCCCACTAACTTTTATGTAAACCTAGGGTACATTAGCATGTTCACAACAGCCTGGACCATATCTTGAGTCAGCTAAATCCAGTCCACACCCTCATGCATTATTCCTTTAAAATCAATTTTAATATTATCCCATCTATGCCCTGGTTTCTTCCCTTGGGGTTTGCTGACTAAAAGTTTGTAAGCATTTTAAAACTCCTCCACATCTGCTACATCCCCCGCCCATCTCAACATCAGTGGTTTTATCACTATAATAGCTGGTGCATGCATTCAAAAGGACTGTAAAAAGAAACAAGTGTCACTACAGCTTTTGTACATCCTACACTTTAACAAAATTTGGTATTTCTCTACAGATTTTCATAGAATTCTCCAATATAAAATTTGATACAATCTGTCCAGTAGGTACTCAGGTGATACATTCAGACAGATGCATGGATGATGGGCGGACATTCCAAAGCTGACGGGCACTTTTCACTACTGATGCAAACATGCCTTAAAATAACAATGTTTGGGACTTTTATTTGTTCTCATCCTAAGGCAAAAATGGTGGAAAGGCCAACAAAAGCTACTGACAGCTATTCTCAACAGTTCCTTTTGTCAGACCCAACAGAGTACGTGCCTCCCCAGCCATTACCTGATGACAGGAACAGACCCAGTTCTCAGAATACTGCATTGTTTTTGGAATATTAGACAAAGGACAAAATCAAGACACAGTAATCCTAAATGCAATACACCACTGTCAAAACCCACTTAACAGTACTGACATGAAGATGCTTGCCTTGTACCAAGTCTTCTGGTTCTCAAGCCAAGAAAAACAGAACGGATGAGCTTCCCAAATGACGCTGCATTAACAGGATCTAATTTGTGTTCGTTGCAGTGACGGAGGTAATGGTTGTACAACGTAGAACGAGGAAGGCTCACACCCTCAGCTACTTCGTAGTTCTGCACCAACCAATGGACCTGTATCCATACCACAATAATAATACCAAATACATGTAACATAATAAATTGCAGTTGTGGGACAAGAGTAAACATACTAAAAAATATGAATTATGGGAGTTCCCACACTAGAATACAGAATTTAACAGCTGTGGTATGCAGGTTGCTTACAGCTGACAAAGACCAAGAAATCACAGCAAAGGTCATAAGGAGATGCACGAAAGTAGTAATTCCTTCTGCAAACCTTATATTATGCAATGTTTTCTTTTCACATGCCTGAACACAAACATCAATATACAAACTCTGTTGCTGACATATTATTATCACCTATTTCTCACAAATCATAGGCTAACACCTTTCATCTCCTTGACCTTTCACAGTTGTTTTTCATCACACTGCCATTATATTACACACCCTACACTACAGATCAGATACAGAAACAAAACTTTTTCTCACCCACACATATAAATTAACATTCTACAGTAAAAGCTGCAATACCTGACACAGGAAGATTTAGAAAGCTTTATTAACGAGAAGCTGACTAGGGGGCCCATTACTTTTCACTGTTCGTTCAACAGGCAGTACTGCTATGGTATGATGATTAGAAGAGTGAAATAATACTGGCTTGTTTTTTTTAGATTATATATTCACAATATCTTATGTAAGTAGTGAAAAAAGGAAACAGAGTGCAACAGGTAAAACAGGACAGGATATGAAGCGACAAATTAAATCCACGAGTTTGCTCTGTACACCAAGACACACATCAGGTGTAACATTCTAATACCTGGAAAACCACAGTATTTGGCAAACCTTTAGTCCTGGAGGTGCCAAATATCACAATGTTTACTGTACTAGCTACTTCAGTGTTGTTACTTTTCCTGAATTCTGTTGAAAAATACCAACATATACTTAGTTTATCAGCACTTACTTCTACACCAACCCCCTTACTAGCCAACACAACTTCTGTGCTTTCTTTACAGTACTTACATGTTCACCCAGTGCATTAACCTTCTCAAGCCTAGCAGTTTCTTTATGTACCACCAGGTTGAACATTAAAAAATTCTACATGCTGCTTGCCTTGCGTTTGTACGGATCTCAGAATAGACAGCGACTTTTGCTTTATACATAATTGACTGGTTTTTATAAACATGGTGGAAAGTGTTTACTGCGTGGTACGGACTGATTCCGTATATAAAGTAGATTACGCTTAGTCTTTAAAAGGTTAACATGATCAGCAAAGACCAGAAGTTGATGACTCACTCTATTTCAGCTGTCCCTGGAAATGCCAAAACAAAGGTAAAAAGTGATGGTGATAAAGAATTTCTTTGTTGCAGACAGTTCTGAGTAGGAACTGTATCAAGCAACTGTTTGCCAATCCTGACTTTACTATAGGAATGTTTTCATTAAACTTCAATGACCTATGTTTGCATATGTGAAGGCACCTGACAAAAACAGACTAGAAAACCATTTTATATATTTAGGCAACAAGGAAAACAACCCCATTTTCAGGACAATGCATAATCCATTTTATTTTCCACAAAATATTTATTTCATAATCTTATCTTCTTCTGTTCAAATAATACATTTTTCATAAACCATGAGATAAAATTTAAATACCAGCCTGGTTGTTTAAAGGTTAAACTAACTACTTTCATTGTGTATGAAACACTATGCCAGAATGCAAAACCTTCCTCACAACATTATATGGTAACAGGATTGTTCCCATTTTTCTAAAGTATCTGATGAATACAGAATATCTGATCAGCAGCTTTTATATTCTTTGTGACACGATGTAATATACTAAATTCATGTATGTTCACAGCTTTATTCCCCATAATTTGTTTTTCACCTATGTTACTGTCTCACTGGTAGGTTAAACATACGAAGCTGAAATACAACTTGACAAGAGTATAAAATACACAGAGAATACATAAAAATAACCTTATAAGAACTGAGATCTCAATTTTACAATGTATGTCTATTCCCTGTCATATTTTATACAAACTGTAGTGCGTGATGATGACCTACTGTTAGGTCGAAACATGCTGCACTAATTAAGATACACACACCTGAGTTGTGTTTACTGCTGTTGCATAATTATTGATGAACAATAGGATGTTCAACTTTAAAATTCATACAAGAGTTTTAATCCTGAGCAGGCACTTTTCAGAAATATTTACATAAAGAGAGGTTACACAAGACTTCTGGTGTGTATCTGCAGAACTGGTTGTTACTTGTCAGTAAAGTATGTTACATCATTTCCATATGCAGCTTGTACCCTTTCTGGCAAGAAAAATGTGACTGTAATGTAATGTTTACAATGTTATCACATTGCTACTCTTGCAATGCACAAGGGTTATTAATTTTGGTTCAGTACCAATAACACACACTCAGAGAAAACAGGCAATGCTAACCATAGTTCATGATTTCATCCCAGATGGAGGGAAGCCACAACTTTCAGTCATTTGTAAACACAATGCCATATTGTGCACATGTTCATTCAGTGCACTGATTGCACTGTAAAACTGACATTACAGAACATGTGTGTATGAAGTTCCATGATAACCAAATTCCATAAAAACATTTAAATTTGCACTTGGACAAGAAACTGATTTGTTAATTTAAATTAACATCATCCAATCCCAATGCTTACTGAAGGAACGTATTCGCTCTCATGATCAAACCACAGACACTTAATGATATTATACTTCGATGCTCTGACAAATTTATGAGGTGGATTTCAGCAAACATGGCCAGAAAATAGGAGTCAGGTTTGTGGACAATGCACCAGCTCACTGTACACCTGATGTAAGGGAATCTGTAGTCAATCACAATATTCCAGTGATTCTCCACCAGCAGTGCAATCAGCCAGACTCCTGCACCCCCACCCCAAATGCTTACCTTTGGGGTGGGGGTGGGAAGGGACTCAATAAACATCCCCTTCTCCACATAATTATTAGTGACTCTCACATCTCATAATAGGGATTCAGAATAATGCCAGCTGTCAGAAGAATGGAAACCAGTTTCAAAGAACCCATAACAAATTTCAGTATTCCATACATTTGTGTTCTACCTGATTAGAGTCCTCAATGATTTTGACTTTAGGCTTTTTAAACACTGAACACCCCAGAAACAACCACTGGAGGGTTGCAGATGCAGTGATAAAAGAAATGTTTTTGGAAAGCTCTATGTTTTCTCTACACTGTTAGCCTGGTGATAAGGGACAGTACCCACAATGTCAACGTCCAAGTTACCCTCATCAGTCATGGACAGTAAGTTTAACTGCAGTGGTTCCACAGTCTGCCTATGTAATAAAGCCCCCTGTCACTGCAGGCATGCTCAACAGCATGATGCAATGGCACATGGCACAATGCATTTCATGTGAGAAATTCAGCCACATAACCGAGGAACTACTTACAAAACCACAAAGCACAGTCTGAGTACTACTGCACCATCTGCCCTTGCAATATCTGCTTCACAGGATGAAAATAACTGATAATCTGATGGTATGGAACCAAATTGCAAACCATATGTCTAGTTTTTATAAATGCCATCTCTTTCATGCTAGAAGGGTGGACAGCAAGTAATGAATTAAGCTGTATCAACTGTATCTGCTATTGCCCAGCAAATGATATGAGATGACCAGCATGTTCACTGGCATACGCTTGGATCCACGGGAAACGGTCACGGCCTACTCTAAGCCACTATCCCAAAATCTAAGAACCATGAAGCGCATGAAGCAGGACAGCTGATGTTCCATCCAAATGTGCAAATATCTTCCTCTTCCTCCATTGGCTCTACATCAATGGGTGGGACTTGCCCTCCTCCATAAGCTTCTGCCACTTCTCTCTAGACTGTGCATTAGTTCTCCAATTTCTGCAACCAACCTGTGCAAAGTCCTCCTCCAACTTGTTGCACCACCTTAACTTTTGACTGCCTCTCCTATATCCATTTTCTCCTGGTTTGGTACAAAGGACTTTCTTTGCAGGATAACTATCTTCCATCCTCATCCCATGTCCAGTGCCCATCTAAGTCTACCAAGCTTAATAAATTTCACATTATATTCATCACAAATCTTATCTAGTTCACAGTTTTTGTGCCTCCTCCAACATCTGCTTTTAAGCACGAGGCCAAATATTATTCATGGAACTTTCCCCTCAAAGAATCTGAAGAAGATATCACCTTGTTTACCCATTGCCCACGTCTCAGAGCAATATGTAAGCACTGGTCTAACTAGTGTTATATAATTGAGGCACTTAATTCTACATGACAACTGTTTTGAACTAAGAGGGTTCATTACGCCAAAACAGCATTTGTTGGCTGTACCTAGCCTCGCCTTTATCTCCATCATAACACCACCACCAGAGTTCACCACTGTCCCAAAATAAACAAAACTTTCCACTTTCTGTTAAGTTGTAACACCTGATAACTATTGTGGAAGATTAGATTGTACTCTTCCCCATAACCATATATTTGGTCTCATCACTTCTTTTAAGGCCCATATCCTCTGCCACCTGAATCAGGGATAGGAAAGCTTCCTTAAGATCCACTGCTGTCCTGGCTATCATGTCCACATCATCGGCATATATTAGAAGTAGCAGCAATTCATAAAAGATGGTCCCTCTTGTTGGAATTTCTGAATCCCATATAACTTAAATGTGAAAATGTACCACTGCAAATACAAGACAGAAGGATTTCTTGCTGAGCCAGCTTGACTGACTGGTGGTCATGACCAGGATACTATGATGTAAATTCCATGTCCCAGTGGCCAAACACAGCCCACGATGCAAATATTCTTACGCTTTTTTGTTCTGGGACATTGAAGGGTCACTCCCACTTCATCATCCCTCTGCCACTGGTTCTAGTTTTCATAATGGAAGGCACATTCAGTTTGTATTATGAATTACTGTACTATACCCACAGGCTACACTTCGCAACGAAATTAATGCAGCCCATGTTTTGCAATTGTAACAGACTAAATGAAAATTTGTTGTGTATATTACAAAAATGGGAAAAACACACCATAATACCTATACTATAAAGAATACGTTAAGTTCAGTACTACGTCTCCCATTTGTTGAGGTAGGTACATGCACGCACATGCGCATGTGTCAGCACATGTGCAAACACACCACACACACACATACACATGCACAAACACAGAGAACTAATATATGCGAAACTGTGAACTATTCCTATTCAATTTATATGAATGGCTCTGTATGTACACACACTGTATATACACACGCACTCGTGCCTGCACACACACATGCACACACACACATACACACACGCACGCACACACACACCATACATGCCAGAAAAAAGCTGGTGCAAGAGAGCAGAAGGATGCACATTTTGGTTATGAATTGCTAGGGCACTGCAGACTATACCAAGTGGTCAGTAAGTCTCAATCTGTTTCTGTGAAAATATTTCTATTTTAACACTGTTCATTATTCATATCACAAATTAAAAAATGTGAACCACTTTTCAAAAAGAAAATTTTCTCCTTGTTTTGAATAAGGTTCCACATTAAACTCTAACTGCCAATGAAGTGCTATTCTTCATTCTTTCTTCAGCCAAAAGTAAGCAACACCAGTTTACTGGAGATTGTAATTTTCCAGCAAGAGAGAAATCTGTCCCACACTGCTGTCACAATGTGGGGTCATAAAATTGAAAAGCATACAGAATGATGGCCTCAAGATCCTCTGATTTAACATTATGCCAATTGAGTCACACAATGTGAATGGCTAAACAGTCACTGAAGTTGCACAGACTAATACTGTTATCTTCAGGAACAAGTAGTCCACGCCTATGCTACGATCAGGACCATTAATTCTGATATTCTGTTTTGGAACTAAATGGACTGAAACTTCATGATTATCTACTATACTGAGGGTACTCATACACATTAAAAGTGTCAAGCTCACCAATCCCAAGGGTGCATGTGGGATTTATGGCTGACAAAGGTGACAATGGGACAGACTTTTCTCCAAGTACCTCAGTTTTCTCCTGCCAGTATCATTCCACCAATATACTACACACATTTCACTCATCTACCGTCGACACTACATGATCTTAACAAATGATATTCATTAAACAGAACACTTTTCTCTTATTATACAATAAAATAATTCAGCCAGAAACATACTGTAACTTTAGCTTATTGTTGCAATTTAACTGCAGCCATTCTCTTTACAACATCAAATGTGTCAAGTGCTGTTAGCGTAAGAAACAAAGGTTTAATGAATATGAGTGAGACAGCAAAGAACTTACAGTGGCCGGCGACACACGGGTGGTGTGAGAGAGGTTAGGATGCCCATCACCATCCAGAGAAGAAGGGTTAGTAGTTGTGTTCCCTGGGACCATATACGCCACCCCGCCAGCATCCTGATGGAGTCAGTTAAGGAGAGCACGCTTGTTAGTTGCTCATAGCACTTGGGCAGGAATCAGGAGGTTTATTAGGTAAGGAACATAGTAATCATGCGCAGAACAGGAGCTGTTACTGGGCTTCCACTTATCATGGAAGAGAAAATGTTAACAGCATTACAAAGATTCCAAAAGAACTACGAAAGACCCTCATCCACGTCTGGAGGTAAAAAACAGCTTTGCAAGCATGAATGCTTAAAAATCATTAGTCCCCCCCCAACCATGCACACACACACACACACACACACACATCAAATTCCAACACAACATAAGACTAAAACTAAAACACTGTAATTATGGGGATGGAAGACTAATTTCAACTACAATATGCTCCGTCAGCACATACCACACCGGTTCCACTGTGTTTTGCCCGTGCTTGAAGCATATCTCAAACTCAGTTTTTGAAGTCATCAACAGATGTTCTGCTGCATCATGTTCAGTTGTTTCCACATCATCAAATTACTTGCCTTTCCAAGAATTTACTTTTACAGAGCATAAGAAGTCACTGGGAGTGATATCTAACAGGATGGAAGCCTGCCTTGCTTGTAGAATGCTGCATTGTGATAAAAGCTGTCACACAAGGGATTCAAATTTCTGAGGCTGCTAAAGAGGCAATAGCATGGAAATATCCCAGCATTTATAATTAGATGTTTTTGTTAATGTGAAGCTAGTACTCAAGCAATACACCATCATAAATTACTCCCCACAAACATGGTGAACTTGGAAATTCTTTTTCCAATCACACTGACACAGGAGATTTCCACGGTGAAGATTAGTGCTTCACTACAGGGTCATAAACATGGATTTGTTTTTCATCACCTTTTGTACACAGAGTGTATCTTGAACCATTTCCCTGAGCACAGCAGGTGTCATGGGAGCCATCACATACAAAGTCTGCATCCACAAGAAATTTAAAGTCAATTTTCACTTTGCAATACAACTTAAATTATTTTATTTAACAATGTGAAAGTGCCAATCTACAGCTTCTCTCAGTAGGCCTTGCATCTGCTAAAAATACCTCTTGACACATGAGAGTTGCTGTCTTGAAATACTGGCAATCTGTCTTTGAAAATTTACCTTCTGTTTTTCTAATTAGAGTGGACAGCCTTACATTCTCTCTTCTTCAGTTATTTTCCCAAATAAGGGCACCAGGATTAATTTAATATAATGGATGATGTTTCCCTTGAAACACATGTGCCATATGACTTGACACACTCATCACACTTTTAAGTCCCATACAGAAAACTTCACAAACTGCTTGGGGATTTTCATAGGGTAACACCAACAACTGTTACGTTGACTGTTTACATTCCTACTTAATGGACACCATGCCTCATCCAAGAAAAATACAAGTTTCTGTATTTTATTTTTGTACAGCACTGACCCTGAAGTTGAAGAATTTTCCACTCTTTTGTGTACAGATCTCTTACAAAGCAATGTCGATGCAGAATATTTTTTAAAGAAAACTGTCAGTAACATCTTTTCCACGAGACATACTCTGCGAAGTACTACTAGTGAACACTCTCTGCTTAACAGAAAATATATATTTTACATAAACCAGCCTGCTCTACATAAGATCCAACACATACTTGGGTGAGCATTTCACATTCCAGCATACATATGATGGTAGCACAACTCTCAGCCAACTCACCATGCATAAGGCGACTCGTATTTTCCTATGCTCGAGGAATCGATTAAAGATACACTCCGTATTTTAACCTTTAACAATCCCCTAAGCCACTAACTGGCCTCAAATTGTGGGTCAGATCAGTCTACTAATATACACATTGGTTGTTATGGTTCCAGCCAGCAACAAGCTAAAAAAAACCCTAGGAAAATAAATCATTTAGAGACGTACCTGTTCGCCCTGATGTTTTCTGATTCTGAAGACAATCACCAACCACCGAGGAAGCTAAAAATATGTCTTATCTATTGGTAACATAATAAGTACTGGTGCATTTACTTCAAATATAAAAAGGTTTGTGTGGAAGGCTTCACTCACTCACCACATTACACTTCTTACATTTCATTAGCCCATACGTTGTATATCATGAGAAGATTTCATTGGGTTTTGCAAGTAAAGGACATATTAGAGGAAACATGTGACTGGATTTTCTTCTGCTTGCGTTGGCAGTCAAGAAATGATGTTGGCTATGTCATTCCAAAATTTACGGGTCACCACACATGAACCACTTCACAAACAATGCTCTAATTTCACCACAAATTAAATGGTAAACCTACCAGTTTCACAGTTTTACTGGTTAAGAACATCAAAGACATACATGATTTCCCCTGAATTTTGGCATTCTTTAAAATGACAGAACCATTCACAGTTCTTTATGGCACCTCGAAATCCAATTTGCATCAATTGGTAAGTTGTGGTTTCCACATTCCTATCTTCTTGCAAAAATGAAAGCACGTACCATTCTGTATTCTTGGACATCATTAACCCCTTGCCAATGTGGCACCCTGCCTGGACTGGCAGCTACATGTAATCTGCTGTAAATCTGTGCTGTTACAGTAGGGTCACAATAAATATTTTAATGTTATAACTTTTGTAAATATCAACAAATAAAATGCTCTGTCCAAGAAAATCTACAGACTGTGACAAGATGACACAATAGGCACAATTTCAATGCAAAATATATCTCATGATATGGTAGCACGTACGAAGTTGGTAAACACAACCTGGAAACATACCTTCCCTGTCAGGTCCATACTGGATCTGAATGCAACCAGCCTCATATCTGACAGCAAAAGGGTTTCTTTCACACATGGCTATGTGGCTACAGAGTGATGCTGGTCACTCTCTATCCACGGGCTAAGAATGCAAGACTGTTACCAGTATGCTGTTGTGGTGTGGTGTTCAGACAAAGAGGCAGCTTTATCAAGAACATACACAACATACTGGGGAGAAGGCAACTCCTGAGTACCCTCTACCCTCTGAATTTGCAACATACCAACAAGCTTCCTGCATGTGAAGGTTACATACTCAAACTTGAAATCTTAGGCAGTATACTGCATAAAAGTAATTCATGTGATTTTTTTATTTTGTACAATGACCGACAAATGCACAATTAATTGACAAATTATTACACTCCTATGTGTTTTGACACTACTGTGTCATCCTCAGGGAACTCGTAGTTACTACCTTGCCAAGTTACACAAGTATGTCAAAAGCAGTTGTTGGTAATACAATTTAAAATTAAGATATTTCACATAGGTTTTATGCAAGTTCTCACTATACTTGTTGCAATCTCAATGTTTAAACCCTTTAAAATATTAAAACTGTCGTCATGCTGGCTGCAAATGATTTTAGCCCATTTTATTGTAAATAGGACAATTTTAATATTTTAAAGGTTTTAAACATTAAGATTTCAACAAGTATTGTGAGAACTTGCATAAAACCAATGTGAAATATCTTAATCTTACATTGTATTACCAACAGCTGCATTTGACATACTTGTGTAACTAGGCAAGGTACGTAGTAACTACGAGCTGCCTGAGGATGACACGATAGTGTTGAAACATGTAGGAGTGTAATAATTTGTCAATTAATTGTGCGTTTGTTGGTCGTTGAATAAAATAATAATAGATGCGCGGTACATGTATTAAAATAAAGTAATTCATGTGACTTGTTACATATTTGGTTAAACGTCTGTCATCCTGTTATATTACCATATTTACCTGAATGCAAGATGACTCTGATCTAAGACAACCCCCCAGAAAAAAACATGTCTGTCAAGGGAGAATGTATTTAACCAAATGTAAGAGGACCCCTAAAAATAAGATGCCTGCTAAGAAGAAATATTTTACTATTAATTTCATACACTTATTACACAAAGCATATCAGATTCTATCGACCTTTACCAATCACTGTCACTATCTCCAACTTCACAGTAAGTGCAATCATCTTTCGCACACTCACACCTAACATCCCCATCCTCTTCACTGCCATTCCACAACATATCACCAGTCTCATTCACTGTAGTGGACATACAATACTTCTTAAAACCCTTCACAATCACTTCTGGTGAGATATGTTGGCATGCTGTTATGATCCATACTGACTAAATACTACATTTACATTTCTTGGTTTAGACATGTACTTGAACCCATAAGTGGGCCGGGTAGCTCAGTCGCTATAGCGACTGACTATGGGCTGGACGGTCTGGGATCGAATCCTGGTGGGGACGAGATTTTCCGCCCATCCAGACCAGCCCTGGGGCCCACCCAGCCTCCTGTAAAATGGGTACCGGGTATTTCCCTGGGGTAAAGTGCAGCCAGGGTGTGCTGCTGACCACTCACCCCCTTCTAGTGCCGCAGTCATGGAAAAGTAGAGCTATACCTCTACCTACCCCCTGGGCCACACCAGGCCTGTAACGGGATCACTTTACCTTTACCTTTACTTGAACCCATAAAGATTTTCTCCACCAATGGTGTTAAGAACTTAACTACATGTTTTGGGTTTTTGTGTCGTGTCTGAAGTCTGAGTTCATGGCTCTTTTTATGGTTTTTAATTTATGGACTGATACAAGTTTTATTTTTGAGCTTTGTAGTTAATTTTTAATTTTTCAATAGCCATTTTCCTGTCACTACCCTTGGACTAGATCTGTTCTTAGGTATATATATATTAATAAATAACTATTGCTGTGGTGCCCAGTGATTGAGAGTAACCCAATCTAAGAGGTCCACTGGGTTAGACGCTTCTTTGCCTGAAAATGGAAACACAGCCAGCTTCTGAAATGTGCTTCTTTAAAACATTAGACAATGTATAAAGTCCCCAAAAAGAAGACTGTGTCAGTTAACTTTAGTCATGGTCCGTTCTCTCTTTTCTTTACACATGACAAATTGGTGATGCAGGCCGTGGTTTGGCTCTGCACGCTCTGGTTCGGCACTTCACATGCGAATTTAAGACAACCTCTCATACTGAAGCGCCAAATTTAAGGGAAAAAACATCTTGCATTCTTGTATTTATGGTAATTTTTCAACACATGTAAGGCCATGTGACTACTGTACCACTGGCAAAGCAGTTGGTGTGATAAACACAGAAATTTGGTAGTAATATATCCCTGTTGCCAATAGTTGGCAGTCAGCATTACATACATTTCAACAAGAAAGCTGAGTTTTTGATCTTTGTAATGTTGGCATTGGGGAGAAATATTACATTCAAAGACTACTCTCTCTTGAGTAGGTCTTGCTCATCTTGAGGTAGGCCTTTCAGGAAGGGGATAAACTAACATTAATTGGATGCAAACACTTAACAGACATTTCTACAACGGCGGAGTCTAGTTCTACAGCTATGATATGCCAACTTACAGCTGTTACTGTTTGTGGACTAGCTCTTTGTGCTGCAATAAGGGTATGAGCTGCATCAGGATCAACACCTTGTTGGATAAGGTAGGCACCATTCCCCTGAGCAAGCAACTGGCCTGCAGTAGCTCCTTGTGTTAAGTTACTTGCCACCTAAAATTAAGTTTTCCATTATGAAGCAACAAATTACCAGCAAGAAATACAAACACCAATCACATCTTTTTATATGCAGGGTTATTCATAACTCCCTGACACACTTCACAAAATCGGTACACTTGAACAGCAGAAAGGACTTCAACATGTGACCCACACAGAAAAAGAAAAACTCTCAAACTTTATTTGAATGTGACATGGATGCTTAGTTCCTTTGGTGGCTGCAGCTACCTAAATAAGCATTTGCCAAAGTGCTGGATCAGACATATGGCTGCAGAAGACCAAGCACTGTTTTGCTGGCCACCAGACTGCCTCACATAAACCTATGCAATTTTTTTTATGGGGATATGTTAAGGACTCTTTCTATCACCTCTCAAACAGGGCCCGATTGCTGCCATCTCAGAAATCGATTGTGCAATGCTGCAGCAGGCATGGACAGAAATAGATTATTGTCTTGGTATCTGCCGTGTCACAAAGGACAGACAAGCACTGCACTTACAAAGTACCCCCCCCCCCCCCCCCCCCCCCCCCCCAAAAAAAAAAAACACACC
>Ga0123355_10006455_pt1 | contig 17376 bp, 14 predicted proteins | sample TergutEmb28metaG_3_FD_89872 | JGI IMG/M metagenome (GOLD analysis project Ga0123355, IMG submission 89872) | Embiratermes neotenicus P1 segment gut microbial communities from Petit-Saut dam, French Guiana - Emb289 P1 | ecosystem: Host-associated > Arthropoda: Insects > Digestive system > Gut ...
CATGCCCTGGCCGGCCGCATGCTGGTGCAACTCTTCGCGTCGCGGACCCTGCCCGACTTGCTGAGCGGCAGTCAGGCCGTGCTCGCTGCAGAGATGCAGCGGAGACTGCAGCGGGCACTGGCTGGTCTGAACAGTGGCATAGAGATCGTCTCGGTCGTCGTCGAGGCGATCCATCCCCCAACGGGCGCCGCCTCCGCCTATCGCGCGGTTCAGGCCGCGCAGATCCAGGCGGCCACGGAGATCGCAGCCGAACGCGGACGGGCCAAGACCACGGCGAGCGTTGCCCGTTTGAATGCGTACAACGCGATCGACGAGGCCACGGCGGTCGCAGCGGGGGCCGTGAGCAAGGCAGAGGTGGAGCTCACCGACATCACCGCGGATGACCGCCCGTATCGCGCCGCTCCCCGGCCGTTCCTGCTGGAGCGCTACTTCAGCGACGTGCAATCCGCACTGCGTGGCGTGCCGCTCGAAATCGTCGATCATCGCCTGAGCGGCGCCAGCCTGCCGACTATCGATCTGCGACCGCCGAGCGCGGCCACCGGCGCGCCCGCAACGTTTCCCTACCCGAGGGGCGGACGACCATGATCCGAACGGCCCCGCGCAGTGACCAACCGCCCGAGCCAAAGAATGCCAACGGACCAGCTCACATGATCACGCGCACACAACCTCATCGGGGTCGCTGGCGACTGGTGCTGCGGATCACGCTCGCATTCGCCGTGCTGGCCGCCGCGGGCGCGACCTCGTCGCTGATCATGGTGGGACCGGGCGAGGCCGTCGTGGTCACCGAGTTCGGTAAGCCAGTCCGGGTGCTGACCGAGCCAGGCCTGGCGTGGAAGCTCCCCGCGCCCATCGAGGGTACCACCTCGGTCGACCTGCGCCTACGCACGACGTCCAGCGGACTACAGGATGTCGGCACCCGGGACGGACTGCGCGTCCTGGTGCAGGCCTACATCGCCTGGCAAGTCGACGACGATCCCGCGCATATCGTGCAGTTCCTGCGCGCCGGCCAGCAGAACCCGGACGACGTCGCACGCCAGCTCCGGAGCTTTATGGGATCCACCCTGCAGGTCACCACAAGCAGCTTCAACTTGACAGACCTGGTGAATACCAACCCGGCCAATGCTCGGCTGGCGGACCTTGAGCAGGCGCTGCAGGCCAATCTCTACCATCAGGTGCTGGACACCTACGGCATCCGTATCGTCCAGACCGGCGTGGAACGGTTCAGCCTGCCGGCGGAAACGCTGGCGGCGACGGTGGCGCGTATGCGCACGGAACGCGAGACCGTGGCAGCACAGCGTACCGCGGACGGACTGCGAATCGCTGCCGCAATCCGCTCCGACGCCACCCGCGACGCGCGCGTGCTGGCTGCTCGCGCCCAGGAGCAAGCCGCCAACATTACAGCCAAGGGGCGCGCCCGGGCGGCGCAAATCCATGCCGCCGCCTACGGGATCGACCCGCAACTCTATACCTTGCTCCGCTCGCTCGACACCCTCGACGCCACGATCGGACCGAAGACGAGGGTGATCCTGCGCACCGATGCCGCGCCGTTCCGCGCGCTGGTGGACGGGCCGCCACAGGCGGGTGCTTCAGGCCAGCTCGAGCCAGCTGACGCCGGGCCGACCCAGGCGGGGCCAGCCCAGGGAAAGCCAGCCCAGGGAAAGCCAGGCCAGGGAAAGCCAGCCCAGGGGAGTCCGGCCCAGGGAACGCCAGCTCCGGCGCCGAACTTCCGCTACAGCGACACGCGACTTGGCGGGGCCAGCACCCCGCCGCCACGATGAGCGCCGCAATGCCCCGCCGCTCCGGCTTCGGCTTGGCGGACGGAATCGGCCTCGGCTTCCGCATCGCCTTTGTCGCGACGCTGCTGCTGGCAGTCGGCTGGGCGGTCGGCAACCTGCGCCAGGTGCCGGCGGACAGCCGCGCGGTGGTGGAGCGGTTCGGCCAGGTCGTGCAGGTACGGAATGCCGGACTGATGCTTGCGTGGCCGACCCCGATCGAGCGTATCACTTTAGTCCCCGCATGGGACCGCCAGATCGCACTGAAGATGGTGGTCCCGCGCAACAGCGGGCCGTCCGCGGAGACGGATTTCGAGGTGCATCAACCGGACGACGTAGTGTCTCTGCGCCGCCAGCCGGACGCCTGGAATGGCGAGTATTTCCTAACCGGCGATGACAGTGTCGTGCAGTTCCAGGCCACCCTCTACTATCGCGTGACCGATCCCGCTGCCTATGTCCTGGAACGTGACCACGTGGAACCCGCTCTGCAGCGGCTGTATCACGCCAGTGCAGTGACGATTGCGGCCGGCCACGACTTGGACGATTTCCTCGTGGCCCGGCCCGAAGAGGCGAACCTTTCGGCCGGCGCAACTGCCGCCAGTCGCCGCGAAGCGCTGCGCGGGGATATGGTGATGGCGATCAACCGGCGCCTCGCTGCGCTGCGCCAATCCGACGCCAGTCTCGGCGTACAGGCGACTCGCATCGACATCGTCGCCCTGCTGCCGCCACTGGCGAAAAAGGCATTCGACGACGTGCTCACCGCCGCCCAGATCGCCGACCAGACCGAGGCCGCGGCCCGCACCGACGCGGCCCACACAACGCAGGAAGCGCAGCGGGCACATGACCGTACCCTGGCCGAGGCAGACGCAACCGCCGAGGAGGAGGTACGGCAGGCGGAGTCGGACACCGCGGACATCCGCGACATCCATGCCGAGCTCACGCCGGTCGACCGCAACAGCCTGCTGGAGCAGTACTATCGCGACCGGATCGGCGCCATCCTGCGCAAGATCCCTCATGTGACCACGGTCGATATGCGCGGCGGCCAGCCCATCATAATCCCGGGACCCGGACATTGAGTGCGACTGCGGGCACAACCGGGTTCGATGAACCAGAAGACCTTGCGCTGCCGGGTCCAGCGGGAAAGTGGACGCTGGGATTGCGCTTGTTTCTGTCGATGCTGGCGGCCAGCCTGTTATCCATCGCGACCCTGTGGCGCTTGGCGTTCCCGACCCAGGCTTATTTGGCGGAGTTGGTCGCCGGCGGCGCCGCTGCGCTGGTCGCGATCCCCGTCCTTTCTGCCGGCTGGGCCAGCGTGCTGCGTCCCAGCCTTCATGGGATGACGGACATCCTGGTCGCGGTCGCGCTGATCGCCGCCTGGGCGACCGGCGATTTGATGACAGCAGCGATCCTGCCCATCGTCATGATCGTCGGCCATGTGGTGGAGGAACGCAGCTTGCTCGGCTCGCAGGAAGCGATCCGCGCGATGAGCAGGCTCGTCGCGACAAACACACGCCGCATCGAAGCGGACGGCAGTATCGAGGAGGTGCCGACCCGATTGATTGCGCTGGGCGATCTGATTGAGCTGCGAGCCGGCGATCGCGTGCCGGTGGATGGCATTGTGCTGGACGGCTGCTCCAGCCTCGATACGGCATCGCTGACGGGCGAGTCGGTTCCGGCCGAGGTCGAACCAGGCGCCCAGGTGCTCGCCGGGTCAATCAACCTAGACGGCCGATTGGTCGTGCAGGTGAGCCGGGTCGGGCAGGACACCACTCTGGGAAAAATTATCGCCCTGATGGAAACGGCCGAGCAAGCCAAGCCGCCCGTGACACGGCTGCTGGAGCGCTATGCCGGCCCATATATGACCCTGGTTCTGCTCATTGCCGCGTGCGTCTGGCTGACCACGCAGTCGTCGCAGGCGATGCTGGCGGTGCTGGTCGCCTCCTGTCCCTGTGCGCTGGTGCTCGCTGCTCCAGCGACCGCGATCGCAGCCATCGCGGTTGCCGCACGGCACGGCATTCTGATCAAGGGGTCCGGCTTTCTGGAACACGCGGCCGAGGTGACGTCGTTGGTATTCGACAAGACGGGTACTGTGACGCGTGGCGAGCTGTCACTGGTTGGAGTGGAACCCACGGGCGCGCCCTCGAACAGCCGGACGGCGGAGTTGGTGCGGTTGGCGGCGGCTCTGGGCGCGACCAGCGCGCATCCGGTCAGCCGCGGCCTGGCCCGCCTGGCGCTGCCAGACGACGACGTGGCACTCACCGACGCGCACGAACCGGGCGGCCTCGGCGTCACCGCCGTCGAGGCTGGAGAGACCGTCGCGCTCGGCCGTCCCGAGCTGTTTGCACGCCTCGGCGTGCAGACCACACCACCGCCGGATCACGACGGTCCTATCGTCGGCGTCAGCCGCGGCACCGCTTTTCTGGGTTGGCTCCTGCTGGCCGACGAGCCACGACAGGAAGCGCCGGCGGCTCTGGCTGATCTGCGTGCGTTGGGCCTGCACCGCCAGGTGTTGCTGACCGGCGACCGTGCGCGGGTCGCTCGCGTCGTTGGCGAGGCGCTTGGCATTGCCGATATTCGCGCCGAGGCGCTACCGGAGCAAAAGATGGAGAGGGTGCTACAGGAGGCGAGAGAAGGGTTCCTGCCACTCGTCGTCGGCGACGGGATCAACGACAGCCTGGCGCTGAAGGTCGGCGCGGTGGGCGTGGCGATGGGCGCACAAGGTACCGACATCGCGCTGGCCTCGGCTGATATCGTGTTGATGACAAGCGATTTGCGGCGGTTGGGAACCTGTCTGCGTTTGAGCCGTCGCTGCCGGCGCACGATCCACACCAACGTGGCGATCGGACTGGGGTGGACGATCATACTGGTCAGCCTCGCTGCGGCGGGCATGCTCGGTGCGCAGGGCGCCATCGTCGCTGCGGTGGTCCACAATCTGAGCACCTTCATCGGCATGGCCAATGCCGGCCGTCTCCTGCGGTTCGATGAGCCGCTAGGCCCAGCCCTCTCATGATGCGCCCGCTGTGGCTGCTCTCTGCTGCCCTGGCGGCGGTGATCGTGGCGGAGATCTCGCCCTGGCAACACGCGGCCGACAAGACTGGCCCCGCGCGGCAACACGCGGCCGACGGGTCTGGCCCCGCGGCGGCCGGCCGGTCGTTCGATGCCGTGGGTCGCGGTGCCTTCTCGCGGACGGATTCCGAGCTGGCTCGTTGGGTAGCGGTGACCCTACGTCGCCCGCTATTTGCCCCGAACCGCCGACCGGCTCCCGACGCGCAGACCACTGTGGCTGCTGGCGGAGTACCGCACCTGAGCGGGATCGTGATAACGCCCGAGGAAGCTGTGGCAATCTTCCGGCGGCCCGAGGGCGCCAAACTTTTGGTGGCTCACGCGGGTGATGCAGTGGACGGATGGGTGGTCAGCACGATTGTCGCGAACGGCGTGGATCTGCACAAGGATGATGCAAGGATAACCGTCACGCCACAATTCGATGACAGCAACACCCCGGCGCGGGCCGTTGCCTCGCAGTCCGTCTCCCGCTGGATTGTTGCAGCGCCCACCGGCTTGCTACGTGCGCGCTGGTCCAATCCCCAATTGCAGCCCTAGACATACCGGAGCCGAACGCTCTTGCCGAAATTTGCTCTTGCTCGCCGTGCGGTGTTGGGCCTGTGCGGCACGCTGTTGGCGACCACGCCGGAATTCGCGCGCGGTGCGCCGGACCCAGCGATGGCGATGCCGCAGCCGGGAGACTGGCTGGTCCCCGAGACGTCGGGGCGATCGCCGCGGCCGATTCGCCCAAATGACTTGCCGGCCGGTGGTCCGCCAGTCCTGGCGTGGCCAATCGACAGAGCGACCGGAACAGTACGGCGTGGCTCGCGCGTCAACCAGGTGCTGCTGGTACGGCTGCGCACGGATCGGCTCAGTGCCGCCGAGCAGGGCTTCGCAAGCCACGGCGTCGTCGCGTTCTCCGCCATCTGTACCCACGCCGGCTGCCTGGTGTCGGGCTGGCGAGCGTCGAAAGAATACTTCCTCTGCCCGTGCCACGGCTCGATGTACGATCCGAGTGCTGGTGGACGTGTCGTCGGCGGTCCAGCGCCACGGCCGCTGCCGGCGATGCCGCTGCGTCCGGGCCAGGACGCGTTGACAATTGCCGCGAGATTCACCTCGTGGGTCGGGGGCAGTACCAGCCGAACGGATTAGCGGGGGCCACAGAAGGCTGGGTCCGGACGATCGCGCACAGTTCGTGCGTTGCAAGGATGTGTTCCCGGCGGCGTGCTGGCTGCGGTCTTGTGTCCGGTCTCTCATTACAGAGCGGGGTTCGTGTTGTCAGCGCCGACCGTGCGGAGACGGTCGATGGAATTCCGTTGCGGGGTACTGCAGCCACTCATGCTCGCGAAATATAAAACCGGCAACAATGAGGCACGCCGATGCCGCGGTTCTGGCCGCCTGTTCAGTCGATTCGCAGCCGTGCCCGCACGATGAGTTTCAGCATGTCGAATGAAAATGCGAACGCGACGGTGCCAAGCCAGATCCCAGCAATTTCGACAGCTGGGAGCCGCGTCATCAAAATGCCGCCAAGCGCAAGGATGGTCACCACCACCACGTCGCAGCCCGATGCGAGCATCATGACGGGTGCCGGGTGGGACTTCCAGAAATGGCGTCGCTCGCGCAGCACATAGATGTTCGCTTGTCCGGCGAGCGCCAAGGTCAGGAAGGTTAGCGTTTGCATTTGTGCTGGATTGAGCCGCACGACGTACCATCCCATCGCCAGTACAGCAATCAGATAAGCGAGCTTGAAAACGCCCAACGGAACAGCTGCAAGCACCAGGTTTTGCACACGCCATGCGTTGGGATACTCGGACGGATACTCGCGATCGGCAGCGCGGGACATTGTAACGAAATCGGCGGCAAGCATCATCAGCGCCTGTAGCAGCGGCGTGAGTACGGCGTGCCCAGTCATCACGAGGCCACAACCCATCACGATGAGAGTGGCGCATTTGTTAACGAGGATGCTCAAGGTGTAGGTCAGCACTCGCTGGAACGCGGATCGGCCCTCCTTGATGCAAGTTACGATGCCGCCGAGCCCTGGATCCGTCAAGACAATCCCGGCCGCGGCCTTGGCCACGTCAGTCGCCGTCGACACGGCAATGCCCATCTGTGCCTGTCGCAGTGCCGGAGCATCATTGGCACCGTCGCCGCACATGCCAACCGCATGACCTTGGCGCTGAAACGCGCGTACCAAGCGGAACTTGTCTTCGGGGAACACGCCAGCATAGATGGCGAAACTGTCGGGGCCGACACTGTCGGGGATATCCCGCGCCGGGCATATCGGCCCGCGAAGGCCAATCGCGGCGGCTACCGTGGCTGCGGTCGCTGCGGCGTCTCCCGTGACCATGACTGTGCTGACACCGAGCGACCGCAACTCAGCCAAGAGCTTTGGCGAGTCAGCACGCGGTGAATCACCAAACGCTATCAGTCCAACCAATTTCAAAGCATTTGGAGGACCGGCCGCGACTGCAAGGGTGCGATAACCGGCATCGGTGAACTCTTTCAGGGCAGCCGAGCTGGCGCTCGAGAATGGAGCCATCGTCGCGACAACAGCTGGCGCGCCTTTTGCGACGCGCAACTCACGACCTTTTTCGTCGATTACCAACGCGTCTGCCATTTTCACCGTCGGGTCGAATGGCGTGAAGCGGGTAACTCGCAGGTTTGATTCCTTTGATCGCTGGCTGTCGCGGGCTAGCGCCCGGATCGCCGCATCGACAGGGTCTTGGGCTTCGGGCGAACTGGCGGAAGCGGCGAGGGCGAGTACGTCGTCGTCCTGATAAGCCAAATCGACGGAACGAACGGCGCGCACGGTCAGATCGTTACGGGTCAGCGTGCCGGTTTTGTCGGCACACAGCACGTCGATCATGGCCGCTTCGTGCAGTGCGCTGAGCCGGGTCAGCAGAACCCCCTTCATGGCGAGCGTCCTCGCACCCAAGGCAGCGGCCAAGGTGAATGTGGCCGGCAACGCAACAGGCACGGCGGACAGTAACGCTGTCAGGACCAGAGGCAGGATCTGTCGCGCGTTCATCCCAACGTTGTGCGCATACGCGACGATGCCAACGACGATGGCGAAATTGACCACCGTAAGAACGCGCACCACGGCCATCACCGCATGCTGTTCGCTGCTTTCGACATGGGCAATGCGAACAAGTTCGGCGGTTCGTCCAAAGTAGGTGTGCGTCCCCGTGGCCACGACTTCACCAGTCGCCTCGCCACGGCGGACCATCGCACCAGCGAAAGCGGTCTTGCTGGCGCCGACCTCCACGGGAATCGACTCTCCGGTCAGCATCGATTGGTCCAGCAGGACCAAGCCGGTAATGATCCGCAGATCGGCCGGCACGATGCCGCCGAGGGAGAGTTGCACCACGTCACCAGGAACCAGATCGGCGGCCGGTCGATTTTGCCAGGACGCATCTCGCCTTACCCGCACTACCGGCGATAGTCGCTGCTTGAGCAAGGCAAGCGCCGAATTGGCGCGCGACTCTTGAAACGCTCCAAGACCCGCGTTCAAAAAAAGCAACGTCGTGATCATAAGTGCTTCCAGGCGCTCGCCGACAACGAGCTGCAGAACGATGGTAGCCTCCAGCATCCAGGGCACCGGCGCCCAGAAATGGTTCAGCGCCTTACGGAACGAACGTTCCGGCTCCTCGGCGACAGCGTTTGTACCGAATTCCAACCGCCGTCGGGCAACCTCGGCCGATGAGAGCCCTGTGGGCGTCGTCAGTTCGTCCAAGTGAGCGCCTTCAGCAGGTGCGTGCGATTGTCCGATAGGGCGCATGACGACGTTATTGGTGTACAACGACGGCCCGCCGCCGCGATACACGCGCTGCTACAAGGGGCAGTCCATTGACGTTGGTCATTCGGCACGCACGTCGGCCACCAGCACGCGCATGTGCGGACCAGGCCCTCGGCCAACGTCTTCTGGCCTATCCAGCAGCGCTATCAGTGTCTGGTCCAATTTGCGGCCCGTGAGTGTCGAGTCTGCTCCGCTTTGGGGGGTAAGTCAGGGATCAAGGTCCGCCTCGAAGACCGATGATGCCGATCAATGTGGTTCGTATTGCGTGAGCTAGCCGTCGAGACGGCACATGTGGTCCTGAAGCTGCCGGCGCGCTGCCTCGAAGGCGTCGCGAATGGCGACGAAAATGCCTTCGTGCGCATGGTGCTGATCGGGCCCGCTGTCGGCAACCACAAGGCCGCCGGCAAGCGCCAGCTCGATGCGCACGCGGTAGCGGGAATGTTGATGATGTCGGTGATCGACTGCCTCCAGTACCACGCGGCAGGCAATCAGGCGGTCAGAAAATCGCTCCAGATCCTCGGCGCGGCGTCGCACAGCGGCTTCCGCTGCTGGCGAATGGTCCATGCCGTGGAAGAAGATTTGCACGTCGATCGGCATTTACACCTCCTGCCTGACACTGCAGTCGGGCTAGCGGTACCTGGCAGAGAATGCATTGATCGTGATCAATGCGCCCACAGAATCCGTCAGCAGCGGATTCTACCGCCGTAGCGCTGCGTCGGTGACAGCCTGGACCGAAACCCGGCGCCGCCCTTCAGCCTGAGGTCATAGGCAACACAGTCCGGCGGAGCGAATTCGTCGAATCTCGCTTGGACTGGCAGCGCAATTGTTCTCGAAATTGCATCCTCGACAATCGTGGCCTCCACCCTGCGGAAGGCGGCGATATCGGTCAGCGGCGAGCTTGACGCCTCATGCATTGAACGGCGTGGTGGTCCGCGTGCGGCATCCTACAGCGAGCACCGGCGTGCCCCGGCCTGCAATGCGATGGCACGCACTGACGTGGCATCAAGATGATTTTGTGCCTCCGCGATCAAACCGTCGCCGGCACGCAGCGCCTCGGCGATCGCCGGCAGTGCCGCGCCGTTGTCGGACGCCACATCGAGCGCCGCGCCGCGAGCCGCGCGGACACGACCAGGGACAAACGCCGCAGGCATGATTTACGTCTTCTCGATCACCGATTCCGGGGTTCGAGCAATGGCGCGAATTACGTCGGCGCGGCTGACGATACCGATCAGCATGCCGTCGCGCACGATCGGCAGGCGCTTGATATGGTGCCGCACCATCTGCTCTGCCAGTTCGGTCACGCTGGCGGATTCTGGTGCGGTGATGACCGGCGTTGTCATCAGGTCGCCGACCTGATGACGGTCGAGACGCACATATTCGAGAAACGCCGGTGCCAGGTCCGTACCGTCAGCGAGCAGCGTCAGCCACCGTGAGCGGCGCTCGACGTTGCTATCGATGAAGGGGCGCATCAAGTCACCCTCGCTGACCATGCCAAGCAAGGTGCCCACATCGTCACAGATTGGCACAGCGCTGATCGAATTCTCCGAAAGCAGGCGGGCGACGTGGACTACGGTATCTGTGGGGCGGGCGGTGACCACATCGCGGATCATGATGTTGGAGGCATACAGCATGGGAAATCTCCCCGGTTGTGGGCCCAGCCTGGCCCCGCATGGGCACGGCGACATTGACCCAGGTCAACTTGGCTCGCCGCCGGATGCGACTGGGTGAGCAGCGCGCGGCCATCCCAATTGATCCAAATCATCGCACGCCGGACGAATACGCAGCAAATTCCAGGCCATCGGAAGGACTCCACCCGGTCGTGCGTACGCCCAACGCCCGATACCCAGGAAGGACGGTGACCATGTCGGACCCACCGGAAATGCAACCGCTCACACCCGATCGGCTTTATTGGCCCGACTCGTCGGAGGCCGCGGAAGCCGCGGGTATTTTCGCATACCCACCGCGGTCCGTGCAGCGCACAGCCGTCAAATTTTCGAATTGGCCGGTGACGACAATTGATGAAGACACGGCCCTCCTGGCCAGCGGGACAGCTGGAGAACGTGGCGGCGACGGCGTCGTGCCGGACGGCAACCACGATCGAGGCGTGGAAAAGCGGTTAAAGCAGATTGCGATGGCTCGCAAGGAGGCAGGCAAGGGTCACGCGGGCGCCGACAGCACATGAACGGTGACAGCAAATGAACGGCGACAGCATACATGGTCATCACCGGCTGATTGTCGAGCTGGGCAACGGCGTCGCCGATGCGCACACGTTGCGCGCGGTGGCGGAGCTAGCGGCGCTGCTCCAGTGGGAATTACACGGCTTGTTCGTCGAAAACGAGGCATTGCTCGGCCTCGCCGAACTGCCTTTCGTACGCGAGTTGCGCTTGCCAGGCTATGAATGGCAGAAGATCGAGGCCGATCGCATCGCCGCGGAGCTGCGCTGGGAGGCCGCAGACGCGCAGCGCCTTCTGCGTGACGTCGGCGCGGCTGTCGGCGTTCCCTGCGCCTTTGAAGTGAGGCGGGGCGACCCGGCGGACGCGATTGCTGCCATTTCGCTGGCTACCGATGTACTGGTGGTCGCCATGCCAACATCGGTATCGGCACGACTTGCACATGGCATGAGGCGAACGCCAGCGACGGCGCGGCAATCTGCGGCATCACTGCTGCTGCTGCCACCACGATCGACACGTCATGCCGGGCCGGTGGCGGCATTGGTCACAAGCGCCGATGACCCCGCCCTGATCGTGGCGGCGCTGGCTGCGGCGAACACGCGCGAACATCTGCTGATACTGTTGCCCGCTGGCGACGTAGCGCTGGCCGAATCGGTTGTTAAACGCGTGGTCCTGCTGGGGGTGCCAAAAACACGCGTGACGAAGTGCGCTATGGGCGCCCTGAACCCGGAGGATGTACTGCATGCAATGGCGAGCGCGCAGGAACGGATCTTAGTGCTAACCCGCAATGCATCGACCTCGGGAGACCCGGTGGCAGCATCGCGTATCGCATCGGAAGACGCCGTTGCGGTGCTGTTGCTGGCGCCTTCAAGCTGATCCGGATCGCCGGCGGCGTGGCAAACTGACAATGAGGTGGCCATTCACCCTATCCGTGATTACGCGTTGAACAGATCTTGGAAGAGTGTATCACTAACGATCAGAACTTTTGGCATGGCGTCGGCCTTGGCGACATATAATAGACGAGGTGGCGCTGCTTTCTACGGTCTCCTATAGCCCTGCAGGATCTTGATGTAGTTGGCTCGCTCGAACGCCGTAGGATCGGCGATGTTCCGATGACTCATACAGCCCCGAATGGAAGCGAGCGAGTTCGCTCCGCGCGTGGCAAGCCAACGTTCCAGTCCTTCGCGCAGCACCTTGATGTACCCCGTCCCGTGGCGCAGCAGTGCGGAGGTCGTCATCACGACGTCGGCGCCGACAAGCAGGTACTTTACCACATCGTCCGAGCTATTGACGCCAGTGCTCGCTGCCAGCGAGGCCTTAACCCGCCCCGCCAGAACGCCCAGCCAAAGCAAGGGCAGGCGCGTCTCAGAGGGTTGACTGAGATCGAGATCCGAAATCAGCGTCAACCGTGCCAGATCAATATCGGGCTGATAGAACCGGTTGAATAAGACGATCCCGTCAGCACCGGCCTGATCGAGCCGCCGCGTCATGTTGCCGATCGCGCTGAAACACGGTCCGATCTTCACCGCAACCGGGATCCTGACCTCCGCCTTCACGGCTTTCAGGATGTCGAGATAACGTTGTTCGACTGAGTGCCCCGAAAGGTCGAGATCGGATGGAATGAAATAGACGTTGAGCTCGACTGCGCTCGCCCCGGCCTTTTCGATCTGTCGCGCGTAATCGACCCAGCCGTGATCCGTGATGCCGTTCAGGCTGGCGATGACCGGGATATCGACCGTCTCGGCCGCCCGATGCACCAGATCGAGATAGCGGCCTGGATCGACCGCATAAGCTGTCTGCGCCGGGAAATAAGTCAACGCCTCGGGAAAGCTGTCAGTCCCGAGCGACGTCAAATCCTCGATCAGTTGCTGCTCGTGCTCTATTTGCTCCTCGAAGATCGACGGCAGCACCACGGCACCCGCACCATAATCCGCGAGGCGCCGGATGTTATCGAGGTCAGCACTGAGCGGTCCGGCACCCGCCACAATCGGGTTGCGCAATTCGAGACCCAGATATCGCGTCGTTAGATCCATCGATCCGACACTCCCGCCTTCGTGGTTGTCCGCGTCTCAAATCCCGCTAATGCCCGGTGCCTGGCCCGGCGCCGGCGGACCTTCGAGGCTGGCGAATGCCTCGTAGCTGCGGTACTTCTCGTCCACCACAGTCTGCGCTTGGCGCAGCAGGTCGTCCGCTTCCGCCGGCCGGAGCGTTTGCAAGGCGCGATAGCGCAGCTCATTATAAGCGTAGTCCCTGAGCGGGATCGTCGGGCGTGGCGAGTCGAGTCGGAACGGGTTGGCGCCAATGTCGCGCATCGCCGGGTTGAAGCGGAAGAGTGGCCAGTACCCGGACGCCGTGGCGAGGTCCTGTTGCTTCATCCCGTAGCGCAGGTCGAAGCCGTGCGCGATGCAGTGACAATAGGCGAGGATCAGCGACGGCCCCTGATAGGCCTCCGCCTCGCGGAAGGCGAGCAGGGTCTGCTGCGGATTGGCGCCCATGGCGACTTGTGCGACGTAGACATTGCCGTAGGCGATCGCCTGCAGGGCGAGGTCCTTGCGAGCGACGCGCTTGCCGGCGGCGGCGAACTTGGCGATCGCGCCGAGCGGTGTCGCCTTGGACGCCTGTCCGCCAGTGTTGGAATAGACTTCCGTGTCGAGCACCAGCACGTTCACGTCCCGACTGCTCGCGAGCACGTGGTCAAGGCCTCCATAGCCGATATCGTAGGCCCAGCCATCACCGCCCACGATCCAGATACTCCGCCGCACCAGATGATCGACAACGGACATCAGATCGCGTGCCGTTTCGTTGCTCTGGGCGAGTGCCAGCAGCCGCGTCTTGAGTTCGGCCACACGGATCCGCTGGGCGCGGATTTCGGATTCCTGGATCTGTGGCGCGCTCAGGATTGCGCTGACCAGCGCCTCGCCCAAATCCGGCGCGAGTGATTTGAGGCGTTCGGTTGCGAGTTCGAGTTGCTTATCGGCTGCGAGACGGAATCCAAGCCCGAACTCCGCATTGTCCTCAAAGAGCGAATTCGACCAGGCTGGCCCGCGGCCCTCGGCGTTTTTACTCCACGGCGTCACAGGGAGATTGGCACCGTAAATCGACGAACAGCCGGTTGCATTGGCGACCATCATCCGATCACCGAAGAGCTGCGAAAGAAGTTTGAGATAGGGCGTCTCGCCACAACCGGCGCAGGCACCTGAGAACTCGAACAGGGGCTCTAGGAACTGCACACCGCGCACATTGGCAAAATCGACGCGAGCCCGGTCGTTGACGGATAGGGTCTCAAAGAAGGCAATGTTCTTCCGCTCTGCCTCAACCAGGGGCGCTTTCGCCTCGAGGTTGATCGCCTTGACGCCTGGCTCAATCGGGCTGTGCGCCGGGCATGCCTCGACGCAGAGACCGCAGCCGGTGCAGTCCTCAACATAGAACTGGAGGCTGAATCGGACATCCGGATAGCCGCGCGCGTTCACCGCCGCCGATTTGAAGCCCTCGGGTGCTCCACCGAGCCGTTCCTCGTCATAGTATTTGGCCCTGATCACGGCGTGCGGGCAGACGAAGCTGCAGTGCCCGCATTGCACGCAGAGATCAGGCCGCCAGACCGGAACCTCGTCGGCAATGTTCCGCTTTTCCCACGCCGCGGTCCCGGACGGGAAGGTGCCGTCCACCGGCATCAGGCTCACCGGTATCGCATCCCCTTCGTCTTCGAACATCCGTGCCGTCACCTGTCGGACGAAGTCCGGGGCGCTCGCGGGTACCGGACCAGCGCGGTCGAAGCTGCTACTTGCTTCGGCCGGCACCCGTACTTCGTGGAGCCTCGCAAGCGTGTCGTCGACCGCCTGGAAGTTCTGCCGGACCACCTTCTCGCCCTTCGCGCCATAGGTCTTACGAATGGACGCCTTGATCTTCGCGATCGCTTCCTCGCGCGGCAAAACGCCGGAGATCGCGAAGAAGCAAGTTTGCAGCACCGTGTTGGTGCGCGTCCTCAGCCCGACCTGCTCGGCGACCTTGGTCGCATCGATCACGAAAAACCGCAGCTTCTTCTCAATAATGTGGCGCTGGACCGAGTTCGGCAGATGCCCCCAGACATCCTCAGGGCCATAGGGGCAGTTGAGCAGGAAGGTCGCGCCAGGTGCCGCGGCGCGCAATACATCGATGCGATTGAGGAAATGAAACTGATGACAGCCGACGAAGTTGGCTGAGTTGATCAGATAGGGCGAACGGATCGGTTGAGGGCCGAAGCGCAGGTGCGAGACAGTCTGCGCGCCGGATTTATGCGAATCGTACACGAAATACGCCTGCGCATAGAGCCCGGCGTCCTCGGCGATGATCTTGGCGCTGTTCTTGTTCGCCCCGACCGTGCCATCCGCGCCAAGGCCGTAGAACACGGCGCGCACGACATCCTCCGCCTCGATCGAATAAGCAGGGTCGACATCGAGATTTGTCCGCGAGACGTCGTCAATGATACCAACCGTGAAGCCATGTTTCGGTGCCGGCTTATTGAGCTCGTCGAACACCGCCTTCGCCATCGCTGGGTTGAAATCCTTCGACGAAAGTCCGTATCGGCCGCCGATAACCCGTGGCATGGTTGACCGTTTGCCGCACGCGACGGACTGCGCAAGGGCCTCGATCACATCGAGGTAGAGCGGTTCGCCTCCTGCGCCTGGCTCCTTGGTCCGATCAAGCACGGCGACCGCGCGGCAGGTTGGCGGCACGGCGTCCAGGAAATCCTCGGCCGAGAACGGCCGGTACAGGCGAACCTGCAGCACGCCCACCTTTTCGCCGCGGCGCCGTAGTGCCGCGGTGGTCTCGCGCGCCACCTCTGCGCCGGAGCCCATAACGACAACAATACGCTCGGCGTCCGCTGGCCCGTCGTAATCGAACAGGCGATATTGCCGGCCCGTAAGCCTCGCGAACTGATCCATCGTCGCCTGCACGATCCCGGGCGTCTTCGCATAGAACGGATTGACCGTTTCTCGTGCCTGGAAAAACGTGTCGGGATTCTGGGCTGTGCCGCGGATGAACGGGTTCTCGGGGTTGAGCGCGCGTGCGCGATGCGCACGCACCAGTGCCTCGTCGATCATCGATCGGATATCGGCATCGCTCAGTATATCGAGCGTATTGATCTCGTGCGAGGTGCGGAACCCGTCGAAGAAATGCACGAACGGGACACGCACGCGCAGTGTCGCCGCTTGTGCAATCAACGCCGCATCGTGCGCTTCCTGCACCGAACCGGAAGAGAGCAGCGCAAAACCGGTCGCGCGCGTCGCCATCACGTCGGAATGATCTCCGAATATCGAGAGTGCCTGCGTCGCGACCGAGCGCGCAGCGACGTGAAAGACGGCGGAGGTGAGCTCGCCCGCGATCTTGAACATATTGGGGATCATGAGCATCAGTCCCTGCGACGCCGTGAACGTCGTCGTCAGTGCGCCCGCCTGGAGCGCGCCGTGCATGGCACCCGCAGCCCCGCCCTCGCTCTGCATCTCCTGGACGACGGGGATATTGCCCCAGATATTCCTGATCCCGCCCGCCGCCCATTCGTCGGCAAGTTCGGCCATCGTCGAGGAGGGTGTGATCGGGAAAATGGCGCAGACCTCATTGACCCGGTAGGCCACATGCGCGACGGCCGTATTGCCATCGACCGTCATGACTTGCCGGTTGGTCATATCATGCATCCCTTGCTGATGTTGACCGCGTCGACTACGGCCGAGCCGGTTCGGGGACCATCTCGATTGCATGGCAGGGGCACTGGTCGAAGCACGCCGCACAGCCAGTGCATTTGTCATAGTCGTAGCGATAACGAAGACTGGGTCCGAGCTTGATGATTGCCTCTTCAGGACAGGCTGCGTAGCAGTTGTCGCATTCGAAGCAATTGCCGCAGGAGAGGCAACGCTTTGCTTCGTAGACTGCCTCTTTCTCCGTGAGCCCCGCCACGATTTCCTCAAACCCGCTTATGCGCGCCGCGAGCGCGATGCTTTTCTGAGGGTTCGGATCAGCGTCGCTGTAGATCGGCAGATGCAGCATATCAAACGAGACCAACGGGTGGTTCGCCGCCGGCTCGTACCGCTCTCCGCGCAGCCAGGTGTCGATATGCTGCGCGGCCCGCTTGCCCTGGCCGACTGAGACGGTGACCGATTTCTCGCCGGGCACCATGTCTCCACCTGCGAAAATGCCGGGGTGGCCTGTCATCATATCTGGCCCCACGGCCACCGAACCGTCGGTCGCGACGGCGATGCCCGATACCTTGCGCAGGAGGCGGCTATCGGTCGACTGGCCGAGCGCGAGCACGACCGCATCCGCCGTCAGGGTCTCGAACTTCCCCGTTGGATACGGTTTGCCTGCGGCATCGAGTTCCATCATCTCCACGGTCAGTTCGGGGCCCGCGATCTCCTTGATCGTCGTCAGCCATTTAATCTTGATGCCTTCCTCGATCGCCTCATCAGCCTCGAAGTCGTGCGCGGGCATATGCGCCTGATCGCGCCGATAGACGATGAGCGCCTCATCCGCGCCAAGTCGTCGTGCGGTGCGAGCCGCATCCATCGCGGTGTTGCCGCCACCATAGACCACCACGCGCCGTCCGAGCAGCGGCTTCTCGCCC
>Ga0123355_10006456_pt1 | contig 17375 bp, 16 predicted proteins | sample TergutEmb28metaG_3_FD_89872 | JGI IMG/M metagenome (GOLD analysis project Ga0123355, IMG submission 89872) | Embiratermes neotenicus P1 segment gut microbial communities from Petit-Saut dam, French Guiana - Emb289 P1 | ecosystem: Host-associated > Arthropoda: Insects > Digestive system > Gut ...
ATTGTCGAAAGGTATAGATAGTTGAACGAAAGGTTTTGGATCGCCTTCTCTGCCGACTCGTTATCGTCAACGATGCTGAAATAGCCTATGCTTATCAGCGTGTAGACATGCTGCAGATGCGGCTCGCAGGACAGCTCGGCGCAGCGCTTGAGTTTACGCAGCCCTTCGCGGGCTAAGTCAACTAGCCATGAGTTTATCAGTGTGCGCCAGTTCCACAACGATTCCTCAAAGGCCTGGACTTCGACGTCTGTTATCGGCACCTCCGGGATGCCTAGGGCTAACTTCCACTTAGATACAATCTCGTCGGAAATTGCGGTGTCGCTGTTTTCAAGTTCGGTAAATTCATTTACCGAATAACCCATCATCTGAGCGACGCTTGATTCCGCAATGCCTAACTTGTGCCGAACGGATTTAAGTTTTGCGGAAATTGTCATAAATCACCACCCCTTCAAAACGTTATTGTTAGAATTAACAAGATTATACTACATAATAATACATCTGTCAACAAAAACCGTTCGACACTTTTCGACAAAAGGCGACAATGCATTTGTTCGCTTTAATATATAGTTCAATATTTAGAAGTCCCCCCTATATCGCCTAACCGCATTAACCATTTCAACGTAATTATCCACAGGCACATAATCCGGGATGGAATTGCCCGTGCTAAACGCTATCCCGCCGCCGCCTTTACATGCGTCCAAAATCTCCGTTACGCGTTCTCTAATGCCGGATAAGGACAAGCGGCACACGTCGTCCGTGTCTATCCCGCCGAAATTTCCTATATCCTTACCATACTCTTTAACCCATGCGGAAAATGGCGCTATAGAATCCTCATTTGAATGCTTGGCATTGATCTTTGCGATATTTATCATCTCGGGCATCACACTAAAAATATTGCCGCAGGAGTGCAGAAGGAAAGGCTTGCTGTACGAATGTACGCAGTTAATTATCCTCGCATACTGCGGGATGACCAGATTCCGTATGTCCTCCGCCGAGATAAGCGTGCTCGTCTTAAACCCCAAATCATCCCCAAACCTCAAAACGCAGTATACGTCGCCGTAATCGGCCATAAACCGCTCCCAGATGCGCAAAGAAACCTCCCCGACCTTGTTGAACAGCGCTGTGTACAATTCCGGATCGTCCGCTGATATGTAGGCAAGGTTCTCATACCCTATAACGTCCTGCACGCATTCGAATACGCCGTTGCCGACGCCTCCAACCGCTTTCATGCCCGCCGGCATAACGTTACGCAGCGCTTCCATGAGTTTGCCGTACATTTTAAAGAAAATAACAGGTATCTCATCCCATGGGTATCTTTCAAAATCCCTATAGCTTTGGATTACCGATTCACGGTTTCCACCCCCGCCAAGCAGCCCACTGTTCGGCATCGCCGGGCAGATGCAGCATTCAAACGACACGGCGTCATATCCCATAAACCTAAAAAACTCACAGAAATGCGTAAAATACTCTTCCTTATCGCGAAACGTTCCAGCCCATAAATGGCAAAATTTCCTACCTAACACCTTTTCCATAATACCGCCAGATATAAGGTGCTCATACAGTGGCAATCTTTTTGGTGCGCGGTTGTACGCCGCGTCCAGTATATTCATATAGTCCGGTATAAAAGCCATGTAAGTATACCGCCTTCCTTTCCTATTTTCCAATTGAATTATATCACACACAGAAGAAACAAGCAATAAACAAGTTAGAAGCGCGCGGAACAGTTGACATTATTTTGCTTATACAGTAAACTAGTACCGGGTGATTTTAAATGGACGAGACTAAAAAGCCGAGGTTGATTACGTCGGCATATGAAAAAGAAGAGGATTTTGACATAGAGCGCAGCCTGCGCCCGACGGACTTTGACTCCTACTGTGGGCAGGAAAAGGTCAAAGCGCAGGTTAAGGTTTATATAGAGGCCGCTAGGCGGCGCGGCGAAACGTTGGACCACGTGCTGCTGTACGGGCCGCCCGGCCTCGGCAAGACGACGCTTAGCCAAATCATTGCATCGGAGATGGGTGGCGCGTTTAAAACAAGCTCCGGCCCGGCCATCGAGCGGCCCGGGGATATGGCGTCGATTTTAAACGACCTCAGCATGGGTGACGTTCTCTTTATCGACGAGATACACCGCCTACCCCGCGTTGCGGAGGAAGTGCTTTACTCCGCGATGGAGGACTTCGTCTTCGACATAGTGATAGGCAAAGGGCAGGGGGCAAAATCCATACGGATGAATTTGGCCAAGTTCACACTTATCGGCGCGACGACGCGCGTGGGTATGCTTACCGCACCCCTGCGTGACCGCTTCGGCATCGTACACCGCCTAGAACCATACACCGTGCCGGAACTTAGCACGATCATCTCAAACTCGGCAAAGGTATTGGGTATAGAAACGGAGGCGAGCGGTGCTGTGGAGATAGCGCGGCGCTCCCGCGGTACGCCGCGTATAGCCAACAGGCTGTTAAAAAGAGTACGCGACTTCGCGCAGGTTAAATATGACGGGATAATATCCGGCCAAACCGCCGTCGCGGCATTGGACGAGTTGGAAGTGGACAAAGTCGGCTTGGACAACGTGGATCGCCGCGTATTGTTATGTATGATGGAAAAGTTCGGCGGCGGGCCGGTGGGGTTGGACACGCTTTCCGCCGCAACGGGTGAGGACGCGGAAACGATAGAGGATGTATACGAGCCGTACCTCCTGCAGCTGGGCTACATACAGCGTACGCCTCGAGGACGCGTCGTTACGGACTTGTGTTACAGGCATTTTGAAAGGATTGTTTAATTTGGCGGCAGGTAAAACATAATTGCAAGCGAACACAAGTCGGCTCTGGAGACGTTTTACCGCATCAGCCAGGCTTTGAGTGTTTATATGAGTGATGTTATTATTGAGGCGGGTAAAAGGATACTCTACACGTTTAAAATCTTTCCCAGACTGCTTGTCCACAAATATATTTGTTGCTGAAATATTCAACTCCTGCATTGCTAAAAGTTGTCTGTCCTCGTTTTGGTCTATGCTTGATACTCGTATATAACCGTAGATTTCCATAAAAAATCCCCTTTCATAGAAAGTCTATTCTACAAAAGAGGTGATGTTTCAAATGCGCATATTTATAACTCTACACTCGCTTTCAAAAATGGTTGCAAATCTAAAAGCTCATCAGTTTTCAAAATGTCAGCACGTTGCCCTCTGATGATAGAAAGTACAGGAGGTATGTTATAACATAAATCTTGTGACACAATCCACCTATCATGCCACTTAAATGAGGTGTCGCTTACGATGCGCCAATTTAAAGCAATAGAGCGCGATTGCAATTCATTTTTTAATGATTCAAAGTCGGACTTTGCGCTCGCAGTGGAATTTTCGGGTCCTGAAATAATAGTAAAAGAATTTACATTTTCATGAGCCAGTCCATCAAGGATTATTTCTAAGCCTTCTTTTCTAAAGTGCTTATCAACCCAGAAAATATCACCAGCACAAGCACGAATAACTTTTCTTACATTATAAATATTTGAAAATGGAGTAGTAGGGTTAACAAAATATTGCTTTATAGGTGTTTCTAAATTTATTGGGTCTTTTAAACAAAAAACCCTATTCTTCTTGTCGTATGTCAAAACTTGATATTTATTCAGAAATATTAATAGTGAAATAATTTCTTTGCTATCAATCTCCCAATCAGCTATTTTATGATAGTTAAGTAATATTCTTAATTGTTCAATGGATATTTTCCCTCTTCCGTAAAACACTTGACCAATTAAATTAACTATTGGATTAAGTAATAACTTTTGTTTTATTGCAAAAAAAGCATTATATTCATCTTTGAGTATAAATTTAAGTTCAAAATATGCTTTGCCATCTTCTGTCAAAGAGTGATTAGAATTATCAATAAAACCTATATCAGATAAAAAGTTAAAAACATTAATTGAAATGTTTTTTTCATCAATATTAACGCGTTCGCTATAAAGAATAACACCCTTTAAATCGTTCTTAATCTTGTCGTACTGGTTGCCTAAATTATATACCGTCGAATTAATTTCGTTTTCTGAAACGCCTAATAAATAAGTAGCATTATTCATCTATAACCTCAATCCCTATCCGTCAATGCCATATAATCTTTTAAACATAAATAAAATCATATCTTTTGTATACTCGGCATCTTCTTTCGTAGCTCCTGTAGGCATATACAGAATCGCTTTGCGTTGATTGCCGAACGGTATTGATAGCGGTGGCTCAAACATATCATTTTGTTCTTCTAAAACGGGCAATTTTTCTTCTGATTTATTATTTGCTTGATTATCTGTAGAATTATATTCCTTTGCGCTATTTTCTTCTATTACTTCATCTTCGACATCTAAATCTAATATACCGTTTTTCACCGCGCCGACTTCATACGATGTATCAATAAATGTTTGAGCTGCTGTATATGCCGCATTGGGTGCAATTCCATGATTAGCAATCAAAACATTTTTCAACATTGTAATCGCTGGTAATTGTTTCCCTTTATAATCTTGAATCAATTCGTTGAAAAGTTTAGGGAGCTCAAAACACTCCATTTTAAGTTTTTTTAATACTGCTTCACTCTCAGTTGGGAGTGCAAATCTTTTTCCGGGCTCCAGAAAAGTGATAACTTTGCCCGAGTTTGAAATTAGCCCAAACTGTTTTGCAGCACTAAGCTCATATTTAAAAGACTTTGTTGCTTCCTTTACGCCTCGCACGTTTGCGGCTGTTCCGTATGCTATTGGCTTTCCTATAGGAAAATCTTTTAGGGCTCCAACAAATTCGATTGCCTTATTTAAGGTTACGGCAGGATATTCCTTGCTTTTCTGTTTTAGTTTTTTTGTTTCTTCTGACATTTTACGTCCTCCTAATAAACATTTTTCTTTATTGTAACATATTTATTAGCCGCCGTCAAGTCTTTCGGACTTATAATTTAGCTCGATATAAACCCAAACATAGCACGGGTTAATTTTCGCTTGATTTTAGTGCATAATTCCGCTACATTAGATGCTTAACCATGGTTTTGTAAAAGCGAGAGAGAAAATTATTCTTACAAGAAATAAAGAAAAAGAGCGCAAACAAAGAACACGCCGTCTTATACAAAACGGCGCATTAGCTGAAAAATATTTGAAATGTGAAAATTTTGCCCCGATTGAATTTGAGGAACGATTAAAATAAATATTTAAAATTTTAAAAGTTACGGATGATGAGAACGGAACGGTAAAGAATGATGACAGATTGCAACGTAATGACGGTATTCCGAATTAAAATTATACATAGACCTTTCCCTGTTAGATATTTTAACAAAAAAGCACAGTTTCCTGTCAAGAGTCAAGATGAATGACTACGCCACTCGTTAACAGGCTGTGCTTTTTTGTGCTTTCGTAATTATCAGGGTAAGGGGGATTATGCCTTCATGACGATTTGACATTTTCATTGAAATTATGATATGATTTTCTAATTGATAAGCGTTTTTTCTTTTAGTTTGGTTTTTTCAACTGGTACCACCCCTCCAATGGATGGGAATTTACCTTGACAACCTCTTGTTAATGCTATATAATTCAAGCATATATTATTTCAGCAACGCCATAAGGAGTGGATTTTCTTGACGAAGAAATGTTTTATGCTGTTTTTATCATTGTTGATAACGGTATTATTTACAATTCCCGTATTCGCCGACGGAGACAACTCCACCCGCATCCGTGTACAATTCGCCGGGGACGTGCTACTGCACGGCAGCCTCGGCACGGGTATCGGCAGCAACCGATACGACTACCGCCCATTTATGCAGTTAATAAGATACCATGTAGACGGTGACCTTAATCTAATCAACATGGAAACGCCAGTGGACACGTTCGGCAACAACTCACGTATCTCAACATGGCCGCGCTTTAACGTGCCTTTTGAGATTTTGGACGGGCTGATGTACGCTGGGTTTAACCATCTTATCACAGCAAATAACCACTCATTTGACCAAGGTTGGAACGGATTGCGCGCGACGATCGCGAATTTTGAGCGCGCCGGCATAAAACACACTGGCATGTTCGATAATCTGGAGGATTTTTTACGCCCGCATATCGTTAGCGTACAAGGTATAAATGTGGGCATAATAGCCTATACGGACTCCGTGAACGGGTTGGAAGGCCTTGTGCCTGCCCAGCACCGCCCATACGCAGTACGCCGCTTCCGTTCTAATTCAATGCTTGATATACCCATTATGTCATGGGATATCGCCAACACGCGCAACCACGGCGCGGACGTGGTTATCGTCTCCCTCCACTGGGGCGCGGAGTATGTCCATGCACCTAACCAAACGCAGCGAAATATAGCGAGAGCCCTCATCGACGCCGGAGCAGACATCGTCATGGGCCACCATTCGCACACGCCTCAGCCGCTGGAGTGGCACTACCGCGAAGACGGAACGCGCGGTCTGATTATCTACTCCCTCGGCAACTTCATTGCGGACCAGATACGCCTTGGCATACCGGCAACGCAATATGGTATGCTTGTTACAGTTTATATAGCCATGGATGAATACGGAAGCGTGGCACTTGAAGCCGCGACGGTACTGCCGACCTTATTTGCCAGAGATACCACAAGTTCTTTGGGTACGCGGCATATCGTAATCCCCATTATTAGCGGTGAGGCACCCGAAGCCGTAACGCGGGAGTATCTGCGTGCTTGGAGCAGGCGCGCATACGACCATGTAAGGCGTATCGTCGGCGATGAATTTATGCAACCGTAGGGGCGAACTGCGTTCGCTCGGTTACTATATGTGAAAGGGATAAAAAGATGAAAATTATTAGGACAAAGGCAATCGAACTAACCACGATACCAGCCATCGCGTTTAAGCAAAAGCTGAGGGCAGGCGGCGCTGGTATTACGATTTTGCACCTTGAAGAGGACGCGAAGGCCGTTGCCACGATTGACAAGCGAAGCGGCGAGCCGGTACCTTTCGGCAATTATAACGAAGAAGTCTTTAACGCCGAGGTTTTTGAAGAGGCGCTTGAGCTTACCAGCGGCCTGCCCTACGCGGCGATGGCAAAGATCAAACTGATCGCATCTGCCCCTGCCGAAACGGACGATATCTGCTGCGAAACCGAGGCTGAAACGGCCTCCATGCCGGCAATGTGCGGAAGCGATGAATACAAAGCACTAATCGAAAGATATAGCGACGAAAAGGGTATAATGAACTTTGCGCTGATGAACCGTGATTTCATGAACTTTGCCGGCAAATCAAAAGTCGTATCTGATATGGTCGCGGCGTCTGCTACGTCAGACGATATCGTACTGTTCGTCCTCAAAAATCGTGCGGCGTTCTTCGCCGCTAAGAAAGAGCATATTACGGACGCCGAAGCGCAGAGCTTAAGCGATACGCTTAACGAGATCAACCCGCGCTCCGCGTTTAAGGATTTAAAAGCATACGTGATCCGCGTGCAGTCGAAATCGAAACGGCGGTAGGGGCGGCAATTTGCCGCCTAGGTTGTGCGGGCAATCAAACGTCATTGCGAGCGAATGCGAAGCAATCCAGTAACCGCTTAAAACACTGTATTTGCTGGATTGCTTCGGGAAAACCACCCGCGTAATGATAAATTAACCCGCGTTTAAGGATTTAAAGGCATATGTAATACGCATTCAATCGAAGGCAAAACGGCGGTAGGGGCGGCAATCTGCCGCCTAGGTTATACGTACGCTTAAATGTCATTGGACTTGTACCAAAACCCAAGAACTACGCACCGCCATTGCGGATTACTGTGAGTAGATTCGTAATCTCCTATAGATAAATTCCAAGTTTTCATTAAACTGCCGTCATTCCGCACTTAATGCAAAATTTGCCACTAGAAGAATAGGTTTACACTCACGTAATCATTCATTAAAGCATCCGATTCCGGCATCCGCCGGAATGACAACAATAATAAACCCCAAAACTACGAAAAATTATAGAGGTGATAAATTGCTAGACCTAGAAAATCTAAAACAAGAACTGTCCCCCTACCGGGCTCGGCTCTCCGAAATGGGGAACTCTCTTTGACCTGCCCAACACGCAAATTATTATAGAAGAACTTGAAAATCGCACCATGCAACCAGACTTCTGGCAAGACGCAGCGTCGGCGCAGGAAACGTTAAAGCGGATAAAGGGTTTAAAAAGTAAGGTCGAAGAGTTCCACTCGCTGGAGCGGCTTTTTGACGACGCCGTCACGCTCGTCCAACTTGGTTTGGAGGAAAACGACGCTAATATCCTTGGCGAAGCCAAAACGGCCGCAGCCGGTTTTTTTTCCGCGTACGAGAAAGTACGCATCGCTACGCTTTTAGGCGGTGAGTACGACGGCAACAACGCCATCCTTTCCCTGCATAGCGGCGCTGGCGGCACCGAAGCAAACGACTGGACGAACATGCTTTACCGCATGTACCTCCGATATGCTGAGAAAAACGGCTTCACCGCCGAGGTGCTGGACTACCAGGACGGAGACGAGGTCGGCATAAAGTCCGTCTCCATACTCATATCCGGCCTTAATGCTTACGGCTATCTGAAATGCGAAAAAGGCATCCACCGCCTTATCCGCCTATCACCGTTCGATTCTGCGGGCAAACGGCACACGTCCTTTGCCTCATGCGATGTTATGCCGGATTTGGACGATGACATCACGATCGTTATTAAAGATGAAGATCTACGCGTAGACACTTACCGCGCAAGCGGCGCAGGCGGCCAGCACGTAAATATGACAGACTCCGCCGTACGCATAACCCACTTGCCGTCTGGTATCGTAGTTACCTGCCAAAATCAGCGGTCGCAACTCAAAAACCGGGACTACGCTATGAAGATGCTGAAATCGAAGCTCTTGGAACGCGAGATAGCCGAGCGCGACAAACAGCTTGCCGGTATGCGCGGTGACGTGAAGGAGATAAGCTTCGGCAGCCAAATACGCACGTACACATTCCACCCATACAGCCTTGTTAAGGATCATCGGACTAACGCGGAGTCAGGAAATATCGGCGCGGTAATGGATGGTGCGGTGGACCAATTCATAAACGCGTATCTCTTACAAAAAGCGGAATTAAAGGTATATAACTGATCGCATTGAAAACAGTCTTTATTTTCAAGTTAAACTTTACAGTAGTCGCATCTTATCGGACCATTACGTGGTTTGGAGAGTATAATATGACGGTTTTTTACTTTACTGGTACTGGAAATTCGCTGTTTGCGGCGAGGAAGATTGCGGAAGCAACCGGCGCGAACCTTATTTCTATACCGCAGATTATTAATGAGCGAAAAAATTATACGGATAATTCTATCGGCTTCATATACCCGCAATACGCGAACGGCCTGCCTAAAATGGTTCGCAAATTTATTGAAGACAATACATTTTCGGCGGATTATCTGTTTGCCGTGGATTTGTTTTCATTTATCCACATAAGAGCTTTGGGCGAGATTGCCTCGCTTTTGCCGATTAACTACGGCGCATACCTCAAAACGCCCAATAATTTTATATTCCTATTTAATTCCCCAAAAAAACCAAAGCTTGCGTTACTTAAGTCGGAAAAAAGGCTTGACAGCATTATAAAAGACATAAAGAGCCGCAAAAACAAACGAATTATGCCTAAAAAAGGCATAGGCAACGCGACGAAGTATTTTGGCAAATCGAAATTTAAGGTTGCGGCATCATGCATAAAATGCGGAATGTGCGCGAAGGTTTGCCCCGCCAAAAACATAAATATCGGTGACGCCGTCTTTTTTGGTAACGCTTGCGAAACATGCTTTGCGTGCGTCAACCTCTGCCCTACCCATGCGATCTATTCATCAGAGAAAATACTTAAACGTCGGCAGTACCGCAACGCATTCGTTACAGGCGGCGAGATCGCGGCAGTTAACACAATTATTCAACCGCCTAAAGAGGAACAATAAGATGAGCATAAAGATGATTGTCGTGGATTTGGATGGAACGCTCCTGCGTGATAACAAAACCGTATCGGCGCGTACGGCATCTGCTTTGGCAACATTGCGCCTACGCGGCGTTAAGGTTGTGTACGCCACGGCGCGTGGTAAGATGTCGCCGCTCCTCCCGCCGTACGATTGGTTTGACGGGCGCGCAAACGACAACGGAGCCGAAGCCTTCATTGGCACGGAAAAGGTGTATAGCAGGATACTAACATACAGAGACTATGCGCCGGTTGTACGTTTCTTTGAAGAAAACGGCATTAAAGGCGCGGTAACTACTGAAGATATGGTGTATTGCAACTTTCCCCTTATAGAGGATTGGACAAAGTCGTACCCCCATACGAATGCGGATCTGACGGCCTTGACGGTTGACGCGACCAAGCTTTGGGCATACGCCGATACACCCGAATCCGCCGCTTATTTCGCAAGCTACATACCTCCAGATAATATTTCTTTCTGGATAGCGCACGACGGCTTTGCAATGATTATGCACAAAGATGCAACAAAATCCAAAGGGATTGCGGCATTGGCTGATGCTTGGGGGATTATGCCCAAGGAAATTATGGCTTTTGGTGATGATGTGAACGACATAGACATGCTAAACTACGTCGGTGTAGGAGTGGCTATGGGTAACGCTTTGCCTGCCGTTAAGGCCGCCGCGCGGTTTGTAACAGCAACAAACGAAAATGACGGTATTGCCGAATTTTTGGAGAGTTATTTTGATAATGACGAAAAACACGAAAAGTGATAACGAAATTATTATTGACGAAGCCAATGCCGGGCAAAGGTTTGATAAATTCCTTATCCGGCGTTTTCCGCTAGGCGGCAAGGGTTTCGTTTACAAGATGCTTCGCAAGAAGCGCGTGAAGCTTAACGGCAAGCGAGCCGAAGGAAATGAGATGCTTTGCGCTGGAGATATGATTACGCTTTATATTTCACCCGAGACGCAGGAAGGGCTTAGATTACGGGACAAACCTGCAATAACAAAAACAAAACACAAGATAAACATACTTTTTGAGGATGAAAACGTAATTATCGTTGATAAACCCGCAAACTGCCTTACGCACCCGGATTTGACAGACTCGTTAGCAGCGCATGTCGGAGAAACGGAATTTAAGCCCGTGGCCGTTAACCGCCTGGACAGAAACACTACCGGTATCGTAATCATAGCGAAAACGCTCCACGCGGCGCAGGCCCTTAACCATGCGATAAAAGAGCGGCAAGTTGAAAAATATTATCTTGCTTTGGCGAAGGGTGTACTAAAGCAACCATTGGTTCTACGGGGCAAAATGGAAAAAGATAGGGACAAAAACAAAACAAGTATTGGCGATACGGGCAAAGACGTTTTGACAGAAGTGTACCCGCTTGGTACGGACGGCAAGGTTACACTCGCAGAAATCCGGCTGCACACCGGGCGTAGCCACCAGATACGCGCGCACCTGCAAAGCATCGGGCACCCTATCGTCGGTGATGTTAAATATGGGGGAGAGATTGCAAGTCAAAAGGCTGTATATCCCGCGGATCAAGCTCGCAGCCCTACATTCTCTAAGCCCGCAATAACAGCCGAGCATCCAGTTAAACAACAATTGCTTCACGCTTATAAAATAATGTTAAACGGTCTTCCCAGCAAATTTGAATATTTGAATGGCAAGACTTTCATATCAAAACCAAAGGGAATTTTAGGAGAATATTATGGGACTGTTAAACCGTAACCCCTCGGATTTACTGTATATAATACCGGCCATTATAATGGCACTCACTGTACACGAGTTTTCTCACGGCTTTATAGCTCATCTTTTGGGCGATAAAACGGCAAAAGCTGACGGGCGCCTCACCCTCAACCCGTTAAAACACATCGACTGGTTCGGAGCATTGGCTATGCTTATCGTCGGGTTTGGTTGGGCAAAACCGGTTATGATCAACCCGATGAACCTAAAAAACCCGAAGACGGACTTCGCGCTGATCGCCGCCGCCGGGCCGATATCAAACTTCATTTGGGCGTTTTTACTGTTCGGCATTATGTCCTTGGTTGCTGTAAATACTTTTGCGCCCATTGAAATAATCTTTATAGACGGCATACCGTACCGCTTTGAGATTGACCAAATCCGCTCCATGCCAATAGACTTTATGGTTTTTAAGGATTCCATAGGTACGGCAACGGCAGCGCTTCTTACGTTTTTAATGATGGGTGCATGGTTTAGCCTTGCGCTCGGCATGTTCAACATGATCCCCTTCCCCCCGCTGGACGGGTCAAAGATATTCGGCGCAATCCTGCCGGAACCGATTTACTGGAGATTTGTATCAGGCGGCATGTTTACCATGCTCATCCTTATGGTTCTGCTGTTTACGGGTACGCTGGGCGGGTTTCTGATAGATTTCGTTACTGTGCTGTACAGCGGCATGGTCAGTTTTTGGATGAATGTATTGGGATAGCGTGTGAATATTGGATGTTTGAAGATACGTTCACCTTTATACTGCCCGACAAGTTCAATATCTTCCGATAAAATTTATCAAGGTGGAATTAAAGATTAAGAAATAGTATTTGAAATTTTAAGCACTCCTAACCAATAGCAATATGACGGCACATAATATCATGATATTACTTACTATACAATATCACTCTTTTATGGACGGCGCAGCATTAGCTATGCCGTTTTTTGTTGTTCTTATTTAACTTTGCTCTGTTCTGTTGCTGCCTCAAAATCAAATGTACCGATAAATTTATAATCAATGGATTTCTCCTATTTAATAAGTTAAGGAGTTTACCAGCCTTTTTACCAATTTTTGCAAAAATAATTGCCCCCAACTCAACTTATAAAGTTTAATCGTGCAAGTTGGATTGGGGTGTTTTAGCACCAATATATCAGTTCCGGCATAATATGATACAAGCAAGTTGGTATAATTACGCTATATAAAAATTTCAAATAAAGGAGGAACAACGATGATAAACATTACGGGGCGTGTATATTTTGATAGGCAAAGAACTATGAATGTTCAAGGTCTGCAAGGTATTCCTAATGTGCCGATTTTGTTACAGGAAATTAACGCGCCACATCTGCGGCTAGCTGTTTTAACAAATCATTCTGGCGAATATGCTTTTCATAATGTACCGCAAGGTGATTATCGAATAGTTGAAGCATATGGTGAGGTCGCCATTCCATCACCAGGGGATTTTAGTGAAGCTGTGCCCGGTATAGTGCCTTATGCTGTAGTACCGCCAATCAGTTTTGCACCAAACCCGCCCAACGAAGCAACACATTTAGATTGTGTTACGCCAAACACGCTCTTTGTTACTGTAGGCACAGACCATATTGACGACCAGAATTTTCTTAACGGCCCAGTAAAATATGTACCCATTAATACTATAATGGACAAATGTACCCATGTTGATTCGTATAATCTATTAATTGATGCTGATTTTGGCACAATTGGGGCGTTTCCGGCTGGAACAGCGGCAAATACAGGTGTTCCAACTGAACCATATCCAGAAAATGTGCTGGATTTTGATTATATTTTGCCACTATCTCACCCTGTACAAACCCCAGGATACGAACCGTGGTTCCACGCACCCGAAGATGGAGAGTACACAGTTCAAAATATTATAAATGATGATAACAGCAACCGCATAGGGGCGTGGTGGAGAATTGCCGACCATACATCGGGCAACGAAACAGGTAGGATGATGGTTGTTAATGGGTATGAGCCAGGGTCTGTGTTTTTTTCTGAAGAAGTAGAAGTAAAGCAAAATCAATATTATCTTTTCAGTGCATGGATTGCCAATTTATTTAGAACAACAGGTTGGGCTGACCCAAAACTTGGGGTAAAGATATATTGCGAAAATGGAAGAGAACTTTACAGCGCAACCCTCGGCAAGTTAATTCCTGTAAACACCGTTGTACCAGAATGGAAAGAAATTGGTACAGCCCTAAATTCCAGAAACAACACAAAGCTTACTGTTCAATTTTTGAGTGAAGGTCCAGCTGAAATAGGCAATGATTATGCCATTGACGACATTTCGCTTAAAGAAATTACTGTTCCTGTATTTACTCCAGTAAAAAGTATAAATAAATCCAGTGTTTTTGTGGGTGAAACAATTGTTTACACGGTTGTGTTAAAGAACGAATGTTCATTGCCTTTGAAAAATGTTACCTTTATGGATAAATTACCGCAAGGTTTGGCATTTATACCTGGTTCTGTTACTGTGAATAGTTTAGAAATGCCGTTGGTTGACCCTGAAACAGGGTTCACTCTGCCCGATATTTTAGGCGGCGAAGAAACAATTGTATGTTTTGTGGCGTTAGCTGAATCCGCACAGGACACGCCTGTTATAAACAAGGCAGAAATGAGCTATGACTATACACCCGTTGAAGGCGGTATTTCTGCAACTTACGATGTTGAATCCAATGAAGTTCCATTGGAAATTAAGAGGGGAGATAAAAATATTATGTTGCTTATGAGCAAAATAGCAATCGGCGCACCGCTGGTTGGGGATGAATTTTTATTCGGTATATTTGAACAAGGCGGCGACGACCCGTTGTATACCGCCACTAACGATGAAAAGGGGCTTATTAAATTTTCTAATATACATTTTTCCACTATAGGTGAATTTCACTTCATTGTAAAAGAAATTGATGCGCCGATAGGTTGGGAAACAGACCATACAGAATGGCCTATTAAAATTGATGTTACTAATGTTGAAGAAGAGCTTGTTGTAGCTGTGACATATCCTGCCGGTGTGCCCGTGTTTATAAACAAGCGTCATGGTGAAACTTGCGGTCTATTTCAATTTCCAGACTTAACCTTTGACGAACCAGGCGTTTACGAATATACATTGAGAGAGCTAACCCCCTCGGGTGATGGTTGGACTACTGATGATAGCGTAATAAGGGTAGTTGTGACGGTTGTGGACGACGGACACGGTAACTTGGTTGCTACAATAGAGTATTTAGACGGATTTCCATCTTTTGTAAACACTTACACTGTTAAACCTACACACATTATAATAAGTGGATGTAAAGTTGCAATCGGCGCACCGCTTCCGGCTGGTCGGTTTGAATTTGGGCTGTTCGATTCTGAAGGCAAACTTATATCAACAACAACAAATGCCGCTGCTGATGAAACAATGTTAGATGATGAGTAATTTTTAGCAAGGGGGATGATTCTTGTGAAATGCCAAAATATAAATTTTCCTACGCTTACATTTACAGCCCCAGGCGTGTATTCATACACAATTAGGGAACTTACACCCTCTGATGTAAATTGGCAAACAGACAACCGAGTTTACCGTGCCGTAGTTACAGTAACGGAAAATGGAGACGGAACTCTTGAGGCGCACTTGGATTATCCCGATGGTTTTCCAAAATTTACAAACAGGCATACTTGTCCGCCGCCACCACCGCCACCTTGTGATGTGTGTAAGTATTTCGCTTGCCTTCCATTTCCCATGTTCCTGTTCGCTCCACCACAAAAACCAGAATTTAAGAACATTGAAGAATCAACACCAAATATGTTCGATAAATGGGAAAATGCAATTAAATATCTGCGCAATTACTGCAACAGATATTGGTGGGATTGTTCACAAAAACGCTGGCGTGAGGATTCTTATGTATATAAGAATGACTGCCTATGCGGAAATTTGTATAAAACCCAGAATAAACGTAAGGAATAATAATTTGACGCAAAAAATATAAGCAGGAGCGGTACAACGCGCTCCTGCTTCACTATATATCAAGACTATTTGAACAACTTACCTATCTATGCCTAAAATAAGAGAATAATCTGTATGATATTACGGTTGATACTCATCATAACACATCTGAAGAATGTGCGTACAAATTTATCACTTTATTGGATAAAATCTAAAAAACCGACATTCATGCCGGTTTATAGACGTTCAATTTGAAAGCGGTCTTTATTTTTTATGTTGATCTTTACAGTAATTACATCTTATCGGCCCATTATAAGATTTATCAGGTTTAATCTTTCGCAAACTCCCGCTCTGCCTGCCGCTTCATATCGCGCTGGGCTGTGGCGTCGCGTTTATCGTACAGCTTTTTCCCCTTTGCAAGGGCTACATCAATCTTCACGTAACTGCCCAAGAAATAAGCCCGCGTCGGCACAACAGTGTATCCATCCCGCGTTATCGCGCCGTGCAGTTTGTTTATCTCCCAGCGGTTTAGCAATAAACGCCGCTTACGCACCGGGTCTTTGTTAAAGATATTACCATGCTCATACGGGCTGATGTGCATATGGACAAGGAAAGCCTGCCTATCGTCCGTAATCTCTACATAAGAATCCTTAAAATTACACCGCCCGGCGCGCAAGGATTTAACCTCCGTGCCAAACAGCTCAATACCTGCCTGATACGTCGTTTCGATGTAATAATCATGGTAGGCTTTTTTATTTTGCGCGATACTGCGGATTGCCGTTTTATCCTTCACCATTTATCTTAGTACCCTTCCATACCTATCGCGGAAAAACCCCAGCGCCAACGACGTTAGATCCATCAGCCAACCAAGCCCAAAAAGCCCCGCAGTACATAAATAAAGCAGGCCCGTATCCGTTTTGCCCACGTAAAAACGATGGAAGCCGGCAAGCCCAAATGGCGGCAGGCACAAAATAAGCGCGACGGCGCGTTTGCGTGGACTGTCCGCTTCCAAATCCTGATCTTGGTTATAGCCAACATCAGAAGCGTTGCGCTTTTTGTGTGTACCCATTTGGTTGATTTCATCGATAAAAAGAAGCTTTACATGCTCCTTGCAATAAAACTTACCATCAACTTCCACCAAACAGTCCTCGCAGAAAAGTTTGCCGCAGTATATGCAAGCTCCTTTCGCCGATTCGCTGTCATGTTTGATACAATACATAGATTACCACCAATATATTTCTGCCATATAGGACATATACGATATCTTTATTAAATGGTCTGATTAAGTTTTTGATTAATTTAAAGGAATAAATTGCGGAATCATCCCGTCAAATCGGGTTGTGTACTTAAAACCAGCATCTAACAAGTACTCCCGCGCCTCCGCAAAGTTTGCGCCGATGTTCGACGGGCTGTGCGCGTCGCTACCAACGGTTATAATCTCACCTCCAAGCTCCTTATATCGTTTAAGGTACTCAATTTTAGGAAAAAAGCACCCTTGGCCACCACGTATTCCTGATGTGTTTATCTCTAAACCCTTACCGCCGGCGATAAGTTTTTTTAGGATAATATCCACCATGTCCGCATGGTCTGCATAATACATAATCGAATCACCGTACAGCTTCGTAGCGTATCTATCCAAATAATCCAAGTGGCCGTACACGGAGAAATGGCTAAAAGCGTCAATAACCTTTATTATTTCTATAAAGTACTCTTCATGGGCGGCCTGTTTAGTTTTACCACGGAAAAATATATCGTCGTCCCACGTACCCAAACCCTTGATATCATGCGTCGAGCAAATG